>OGCL01000645.1_pt1 | contig 35238 bp, 27 predicted proteins | sample 1570041 | NCBI WGS metagenome assembly OGCL01 (sample SAMN06266162, study PRJEB24511) | hot springs metagenome | isolation source: Hot spring water | place: South Africa: Limpopo | collected 2015-06-22 | reverse complement strand
AGTTGAATCTTGGAACTTTTAAGTTAAAAGAAGGCTCGGCTTTTGACAACACCGATGACAGGGACCTTTATACATTAATGGCTACTTACAAACTTGATAAAGATACCACCCTTGGCGCCAACTATACCTATATCAATGAATCAGATATCGAAATGAGCCTCCAGAACCTCGGCTTATTTGCCAGAGGTAAAATAGCTGGTTTGGGTTACAGGGCAACTGCTGACTTCCAGTTTGGCGATTTAACGCCAACCGTAAAGGCAAGAGGTTGGGCCGCAACACTTGGTTTAGATTACAAGGTTGACCCCGTTACCTTAAGGGCTTCATTTGCATACGGCTCTGGCGACAAACTTGGCAGCGCTGGTAAAAATGAAGAATTTCAGACCTTTTTAAGTAACTTTATCAACTACACCGTAGTGTATGATTATAGGGTGGTCACTGCAGCTAAAGCAAGAGCTATAGCTAAAGGTATTGCCAACACCACATATTTCAATGTTGGCGCAGACTTCAGCCCGATGAAAGACCTTAGCCTCGCACTCGACCTCTTCATCTTAAGGGCGTCAAAGAGCCTTAGCAATATCCCTAATACCCTTGGCAATGACAAAAACATCGGAACAGAAGTTGACCTCAAGGCAACTTACAGAGTCGCAAAGAACCTCACATACTTCATCAATAGCGGTATCCTCTTTGCCGGCGACTTCTACAAAGCTGATGCAACTGGTCCGACAAGCGATCCAAAGAACGCTATTGTATTCCACCATGGACTTACACTTAGCTTCTAAGACTGCTTAGAGTAAAAATTTAAGGGCTGCGGATTTTCGCAGCCCCTTTTTTTATTATTCAGCCCTTTTCCATCTTCTGTGAATCCATAACCATTCAGCAGGGTGCTGCCTGATATACTCCTCTATATAATATGAAAAGGTTTTCGTATCCTCGAGCATGGCTTCTTCTTGGTTCTCCTTTTTTGATAGCTCGACTTCAGGATAGAGGTTAATTGTATGACTGCCATCTCTTCCCCTGCTAATGAATGCCGGCATAACTGGGCTGCTTGTTCTTCGTGCAATAAGTGAGGGCGCTTTTGTTGTCCATGCCTTCATCCCCATAAAATCAATAATAACCCCTTCTTCTGGCAGGACAGCCTGATCTATCAGGATGCCAACTGTTTTATTGCCTTTCAATTCAGACAATAATGCCTTTAATGCACCTTTTTTATATATGACGCGGTTGCCATATTTAGCACGAACCTTTTCTATCAACTGGTTAAGATAAGGATTATTCTGAGCTCTTGCAACTAAAGATATATTAGATACTTTTAAGCCGAAAGCGAGGGATAATAATTCCCAATTGCCGCAATGACCTGTAAAGAAAAAAACCCCTTTGTTTTTTGCAAGTGAATTTTTATAATTCTCGATACCCAAAATCTTGACCTTCTCAATAATATTGCCTCCCAAGCCATAATAAATCTTAGCTACTTCGCTTAAAGAAATGCCGAGATTTCCAAAGCATTTTTTGGCAATGATTTCGGGCGGCTCCGAGATCTTAAGGGCGCCTGTGAGAATAGTCTTTCTGATATTTTCGATGGCTATTTCACGCCTTTTTTTCCAAAGGTGAAAGAGCAGAAAGCCGAAGGACTCTCCAGCTTTCTGCGAGATTTTCAACGGTAGAATTGCAAAAGGAAGTAGAAAAATAACTATAAAAGCTGTCTCAAGGATCCATTTGATCTTTTTCATTGTTGAGAGTTATTTGTTTCCTTTTTCTTTTCCTCTTCTTTTTCCTGTTTTTTTTCCATTGCATCTGATATTTCATTCAACCTTTTCATTACAAGATGGTTTATAGTATTTTCAGGGTATGTCTTGTCATCCTGGAGCTCTCCGGCAGGCGTATCTGTTAAAATCTCCATACCTTCTTCCATCCTGTCAATAGCATAAATAGAAAATTTTCCGTCTCTGACAGCATTAACAACCTCTTGTTTCAGCATAAGATGTTTGACATTCCTTCTGGGGATTATCACGCCATGGCTTCCGTCAAGTCCTCTGTATTTGCAAAGCTCAAAAAATCCTTCAATCTTCTCATTGACACCGCCTATAGGTTGAACATCTCCATTTTGATCCATTGAACCTGTTACAGCAATATTCTGTTTAAGCGGAATATTTGCAATACTGCTCAGAAGGGCATAAAGCTCCGCACATGTGGCGCTGTCGCCCTCAACCATCTCATAGAGCTGTTCAAATGTTATTGATGCCGAGAGGCTTATGGGTTTATTTATGGCGTATTTGCTACCTAAGTAGCTCGAGATTATCATAATAGCCTTAGCATGAATCCTTCCGCTCATTTTAATCTCGCGCTCGATATTCACCACTCCAGCTTTTCCTGTATATGTCTTGGCAGTGATTCTTGAAGGTTTGCCAAAACTATAGTCGCCAAGATCCAATACGGCAAGTCCGTTGACCTGTCCAACCTTGCTCCCTTCAGTATTTACAATCAGGGTATCTTCGAGCACCGCCTCCCTGATTCGCTCCTCTATCCTGTTTGATCTGAATATCTTCTCCTCTGCAGCCTTAAGCACATGACTGGCGCTTACAATATTACTGCCGTCCTTAATTGCCCAGTAGTGAGATTCCCTCAGCATGTCCGCTATATCGCTGAATCTTGTTGAGAGCTTATCCTGATGACCAGCAAGGCGACAACTGTATTCTATTATCTTTGCTACCCCAGTTTTATCAAAGGGTTTTAAGCCTTCCTCTTTAGCACATGATGCAACAAAGCCGGCATACTTGTTTATATTGTCTGGGGTTTTGTCCATTCTGCTGTCAAAGTCTGCTTTAACTTTGAAAAGCTCTCTGTATTCCTCATCGAGATTGTAAAGAGTGTAATATACATAGGGAGTTCCTATAAGAATAACCTTGACATCCAGGGGAATTGCCTCTGGCTTCATAGCTACGGTGCTAAGCAACCGATACTGCTCCCAAACATCCTCAACCCTTATTTCCCTGTTTTTAATTGCCCTTTTCAGGGCGTCATATGAGAACATATTTTTGAAAAGGTCTAAAACCTGTATGACTATATACCCCCCATTAGCCCTATGAAGAGAGCCTGCCTTTATCATCGTAAAGTCAGTCACAGCCATTCCGAACTGAACCTTGTGCTCTATCCTTCCGAAAAGATTCAGATATGTAGGGTTGCTCTCAAAGACAACAGGAGCACCCTTGGAGTCGCTATTGTCAACTATCAGGTTGACTGAGTATCTGGCAAAGGAAATCTCCTGTTTTGGCATTTTTAGAAATGGCAGGGGTGAAGGCTGTTCTTCCTGAGCCTTGAAATCGTCAAGATTTGTCAGGACATCTTCCTTGACGGCAAGGAGATAGTTTTCTATAGCCTCTATGTCGCTATATTTTTTTATCAAATCTTCGATAAATACCCCTATTGCTTCGAGGGCAATTTCTCTCTCAAGTCTGCTCAGCATCTCCTTGAGTATTTTTTCTGCCTCTCTGATTGCCCTTGCCACGTCATCAAGTTTTTCTTGAAGAGACTTTCCGATTTCCTCTATCTTCTTTCTCGTTTTTTCATCAATAGAGGCAAACTCCTCCTCAGTGAGGGATTCTCCTGATTTCTTAATAGGCACTATCAGCAGTCCCGTTGGGATTCTTCTTATTGCAAAACCTTTTGCCTGAGCCTCTTCCTCAAGGCTTGTAAATAAAGCCTTTTGTTTTTGCTGGAACTCATCTATAATCTTGCTTTTCTGCTTATCATATTCCTTTGATTCGAAAGCCTTAATAATTTCCTCTCTAATAGTTTTTATTAAATCATCCATGTCCTTTTTGAATTCCCTTCCCCTGCTTGGAGGAAGTGAAATAGCCATTGGGGCATCAGGATTCTTAAAGTTATAAACATAGCACCAATCATTCGGGATCTTTTCTTTTTCAGCCTTTTCAAGCAGGAGGGCTTTGACAGTTCTCGATCTGCCAGTGCCATTTTCACCAAGGGCAAAAATGTTAAATCCCTCTTTGTTAAGGTTCAAACCAAAATCTATGGCTTTAAGCGCCCTCTGTTGTCCTATGGTCTCTTCAAATTTGCCGATGTCTTCAGTTGTGTTAAAAGCAAAAATATTTGGGTCACAGCATTTGTATAGATCTTCTGCTTTAAGTGGAACCGTCATAATTTATCTCCTTGTCTTTTATTTTGTAATGTCAAAAATTATTTCCCTTCTCCCCTTGGGGGAGACGAAGTATTTATAGGGGGTGAGGGGAGAGGGTCTCTTTATATACTTCAATATGTTTTAAAACACTTTTTCATAGAACTCTTGACACCACCTTTATAGGGAATAGTCGTTAGTAAATATTATTCAGTTTTTAAAACCATTCACCATCCACTACTTCGCTCTTGGGTGATATTGATAATAAGCCTTTTTAATCCTGTCGCCTGAGACCTTGGTATAAACTTGAGTGGTCGATATATCAGAATGTCCGAGCATTTTCTGGACAGACCTCAGGTCTGCACCTCTATCAAGAAGGTGGGTTGCGAAAGAATGTCTGATAACATGAGGCGATATCCTAAGCCCTGCTTGTTCACCAAGCCTTTTTAGCGCCTGCCAGAACCTTTGACGGGTCATGGGTAGTCCCCTATTAGTAAGAAAAAGATAAGGAGATTGCTTATTCTTTAGGTATTTATGTCTTAAACCGTTCGTATAATTTTGTATTTTTGCCTTTGCCCTTTCATTAATAGGAACAACCCTCTCCTTAGAACCCTTGCCCATAACCCTCAAAAAACCGCCTTCGTAATTGATGTTGTTAATCTTTAGAGAGATAATCTCGCTCACCCTGAGTCCTGAGGAATACATTAATTCAAGCATAGCTATGTCCCTGATGTATGAGCTGCTATTGCCGTTAGTATTTAGAAGATCAACTATCTCGCCGAAACTCACGGCTTTGGGCAGTCTCTGCCATCTTTCAGGAGTCCTGATAGTTTCAGCAGGATCTTCGAGCATTATTTTTTCAATTATAAGGTATTTTGCAAAACCCTTCAGTGATGACAGAAGCCTGCATATGCTTGAGGCTGAGACTCCATTGTCCCTCCTGAAGGCAATATAATCGATGATGTCCTGTTTTCTAAATGCCTCCAGAGTGATATTCCTTTTGCCTAAAAAATCTGAAAATCCCTTGAGGTCGAGGCGATATGATTCGATAGTATTTTTAGAGAGGCCCCTTTCAACGGCAAGGTATGATAAAAAGTTCTTTATTAGATTATCTGACATAATCATCTATCCCTGAATGAGTTCTCATAGCACTATAAAGAATATCGGCAAGTTTAAAGAGATTCACCGTGTCATACCTGTTGTAAGTAAGCAAAAGTTCCCTTGCTTCCAGACTGCCTTTTTGGTAATGACGCCACAATTTAACGGCATCGTATCCATCAAATCCTGACACAGATTCATCTCTTTCAATGCCGTATAGGGCTTCAAGTTTTTTCAAGCCGCCTTTCATACTTAATTTTCGTGATGCCGTGCAAAGATCAAAATGTGGAATATTGATTTTCAGGTTTGAGAAGGAATTTTTTAAAAATGGGATGTCGAATGCTGTGCCGGCAAAGGTTATCAGATATTTATAGCCGTTAAGCTCCCTGTAAAGATTGTGAGGAGTGAGATTTTCATCCTTCATCAGATATCTCCACTCAAATCCGTCATAAAAACCAACGAGTGTAATATACCCCCCATATCTTATAGGCAGTCCGTTTGTTTCTATATCAAGACAAACTGCATCACCCTTGAATTCTTCAAAAAGTCTCCAGTGCTGGTTCCTTTTTATAAAATGAAAGAAAAATTCAGCGTTACCCTTTAACAACTCTCCTGATAATTTTTTCAGTTCATTGTTGTATAATTCTTTTCTATGGAAACTTAAACCTGTAACATTTTCCCTGCTAAGAAAATCGTCCCATGTCAGGATCCCCTTCCGCCAGAGATGGCGTTCAAATTTCTCACCAATGCCGTTAAGAACCGAGAAGGTATGACGTATCATGATAATTATTATACTCCATGTAAAGGTAATTTATTAAGCTTCAATGTCGATTAATGTGGATTGCAATTCAAAAATTGCCCTCCCCGCCTTTTGCATGAGCATTTATCTTTTTAGTTCTTAAGAAGTAAAATATAATGACAATTTCAATTTAAGGAGGTAATATCATGAATTCAATCGAAATAGCAATGAGGATGGAATCTGACGCCATCAAATTTTATACCGAAGCTGCCGGTAAAACATCAAATCCGGTAGGCAAAAAAATGTTTCTGACGATAGCTGAGGATGAAAAGAGGCATCTCGATATAATAAGCAGAATAATTAAAGGGCTTGATATCAATGTTTCAGATGTTAGCCCGATGCAAAATATAAAGACAATATTTGAAACAATGAAGGATGCCATGATGACTAGAGCCGCAGCTACAAATGACGAGATGGAGGCATTCAAGATAGCAATGCAGATGGAAAGGGAGGGTATAGAGTTTTATAAAAACCTTTTGCCCTCACTAAAGATTGAAAAGGAGAAAACATTATTTGAGAAGCTGATCGCTGAGGAGCAACAGCATTATAAAATCTTTGCAAACACTCATACATTCTTGTCAGATACAGGAAACTGGTTTATGTGGCAGGAACACTCAATAGTCGAGGGATAAACGAAACTGGATTAAGGTTTTCGCTGAATAACCCAGTTGCCTCCTTTTCTAAAGGGGCATTTCATCGTAGAACTCATCTCAGAGAGAGGGAATTTAAAACGAGAAGCCCTTTTATAATTGGAAATTACAGGCGCTAACCTTTTCATGATATTTGTCAAAAAGGTCTTCCATAGAGCTATGACGGGGTATAAGGCTTAAAAACCCTGTAGAAATCTACAGGGTTTTTAAAATTGATAACCCCTGATACATTTCAGGAGATGTGCTGAGGCTTTGCGCCATTCATTTCATTAATCGGCTATTGTCAAGGCTTTGAAAATCTTTTTGGTCAGGCATAATCTATGTTAAAATATCGATAAAATTTCATGATTATTATGAAATCATACCCGTCCAAAATAAATTCTTATATACTTTCGGATCCGAGGGATATGACGCTATTTCTAGAGGCAAAGCATGGGTAACCTAAGGAGGCTGAAGACGAAGCGAAAGCCTCGACTGCCGATACTCCAAAGCTAAGCATAAAGTCTCACAAAGGCTTGCCCATGGACGAAGGGAGTTCTTTGGCAAAGAATCGAATATTATTTTGGACACCTGTGGTAGAAATAAAGAATTTTAATAAATAGTTATGGTTTTTACAGAATCGACAAGAGCTAAAACTCACGAAGGAGGATGAAAGTATTTTACCTCATTGTACAAGGGGGATAAAAGGTGATTTTAAGTATAAAGAAATCAATAAAATCTCCCCTGACCCCTCTTTGCTAAAGAGGTGGTGTTTTTGGAACAATGCTGAAGATAATGTTTTTGTGTACCGCTAATTCCTGCAGGAGCCAGATGGCTGAAGGGTTAGCAAGGGAACTAGGGAAAGGTTTAATCGAACCATACAGTGCAGGAATAACGACTGCCGATGTCCAGCCGAGAGCTATTGCTGTTATGAAAGAAATTGGCATAGACATCTCAAGGCAGAGATCAAAGCTAATTAACCCAGATTTGCTCGAAAAAATGGATATGCTTATTTCCCTTTGCGACTATGCTGATAATTTATGCCCGCAAATGCCACAGGGCGTAAAGAAGTTACATTGGCCCATCAAGGACCCCGTTGGGACATTGGGAACAGAAGAGACTATTATGAAGGAGTTTAGAAGGGCGAGGGATGAAATCAGACAGCGGATAACGAAGTTAATAGAGGATATAAAAACTTCTAAAAATGCTGACAAAACCATATGAGAGAAATTATACAGCGTATCAAAGATAAAAAGACAACATACGAGGAGTATGATTTCACACAGACTGAAAGTTCTGCCTTAATGACCTTTTTTGATTTGGCTCAGGAACTTGAAAGCATTGAGGACTTTTACAGACTTTGCGTGTCTATACCAAAGGTCTTTTTCAATCTCGATGCAGGGATTTTTATAATTGATTCGAAACTTAATAAGATGGTCTTGGTTGCAACTACAACTGGAGAGCCTGCTCAATACATTTTTACAATGGATGAGGACATTCAAACAACTGATAGTCCTTTTTATACTGATTATGGGACTATCCTTTTTGGTTTGAAGGGCAATAGGCTGCTCATAGATCAGATTCCCGAAAGGGTTAGAAAGGGTATACTCGGGTTCCTCGAGATTTTCCCCGTCCATAGACTGAATAATAATCTGGAATTCTTCCTCCAGAAATATGCCAACAGGATAGGTTTCAATTTGCATAACCGCTTTCTGTTTGAGAAAAATGTTGAACATCTTAAATTCATACGAAGTCTCGTGACAGATATAGAACATAATGTCATAGTCCCAAATATGGTATTCAAACTATTTTTGAGGAGACTTAAAGGCAAGATATATAAAAACAGGGAGATAGAGAGGTTTCTTATCCAGCATACATCCGAAGATGTCTGTGACGGATTATGCATGGAGCACCTTTTTGATGAATTAAGAGAGGTTAATAAAGGCTTAAAAGAGGAATATGAAAATATAGAGAAGCATTATCGCAATACGAGTCTGTTTCTGGAGACCCTTTTAAGAAGAGGCCATTTTGACCACGGCAAATTGACTCTCCGCAAAATGCCATGTAATATGAAGAGAGATGTGGTTCAGCCACAGTTAGAGAGATTCATTGAGGATTTCAGGGGCAGAAATATAGTAATAGACGATAGGTTCAGTGGCATACCTGATGAGGATGTAATTAGTGTTGTTGATATAGGGCTTATAGCTCAGGTGTATGCAAATCTTTTCTCTAATGCCGTTAAATATACTGAAGAGGTTGTCAACCAGTATGGTGAGCGTAAGAAATATATTGCCTACGGGCGGGAGATTTTAAAAAACCATTTCGGGGAAGGCAGAAATGGAATTAAATACAATGTCTTCAGCACCGGAAGACACATCGAGCCTGAAGAAAGAGATAAAATATTCACTGAAGGCTACAGAGGGACTAATATATCTTTCAAACCAGGCACTGGTCATGGGCTTTCCTTTGTAAAAAATGCTGTCGAAATTCACGGCGGAGAGGTTGGCTACGAGGCTACTCCGCTTGGTAATAACTTCTATTTTATCCTTCCGGAGTGATTTCAAGTGATAAGATCTTCTATAAATATCGAAGAAGAAATGAAGGTAAGTTATCTGGATTATGCCATGAGCGTAATCATAGGCAGGGCATTGCCAGATATTAGAGACGGGATGAAACCTGTTCAGAGAAGAATTCTGTATGCAATGTTCAGGGAAGGTTTGCTACCCGGTAAAAAGCATTCAAAATGTGCAGGTGTAGTCGGGGAGGTGCTTAAAAAATACCATCCCCATGGAGACACCGCAGTGTATGACGCCCTTGTTCGCCTCGCCCAGGATTTTAATATGAGATATCCACTCATTGATGGGCAAGGCAACTTTGGTTCTGTTGACGGTGATCCTGCTGCGGCTTATAGATACACAGAAGCAAGGATGTCAAGGATAGCCGAAGAATTTCTCACTGACATAGACAAAGAAACAGTAGATTTTACGCCCAACTTTGATGAAACAACCGAAGAGCCCGTTGTTCTGCCAACAAGAATTCCCAATCTCTTGATTAACGGGGCATCGGGCATTGCGGTCGGCATGGCAACAAATATACCGCCCCATAATCTCGGGGAGGTTATAGATGGACTTATAATGCTTCTTAAAAACCCCGATACAAATATCAATGAACTGATGAAAAGAATTAAGGGTCCCGACTTTCCCACAGGCGGCACTATATACGGGACGGATGGGATAATATCTGCTTATACCAATGGCAAGGGTTTGATTAAGGTAAGGGCAAAGACACGATACGAAAAAGATCAGAAAGGTGGCGAAAGCATTATTATTGATGAACTCCCTTATCAGGTAAATAAAGCCCGCTTAATTGAAAAAATCGCTGAACTTATGCGAGAAAAAAAGATTGAGGGAATCTCGGAAATAAGGGATGAATCTGACAGGGAAGGTATAAGGGTTGTGATTGAAGTAAAGCGCGGAGAGATGCCCCAGGTTGTGCTTAACAACCTCTTGAAGCACACCCAAATGGAGACGACTTTTGGAATTATCATGCTTGCCCTCGTAGGTAACCAGCCACAAATCCTTAATCTACGGGATATACTAAAACATTTTTTACGCCATAGAAGGGATATCATTGTTAGAAGAAGTCGATTTGAGCTTAGAAAGGCGGAGGAACGGGCTCATATATTAGAAGGGCTGAAAATAGCTCTGGATTATATTGATAATATTATCAAACTAATCAGGTCGTCAAGAACGCCAGAGGAAGCAAGGCAGGGCTTGATATCAAATTATCCACTCACTGCTGCCCAGGCTCAGGCTATACTCGAAATGAGACTCCAAAGGCTTACGGGTCTCGAAAGAGAAAAAATCATAAAGGAACTTGAAGATGTTCTTGGCGAGATAGCGAGATTAAAAGAGATATTGGCAGATGAAGACCTCGTCTCAGCAATAATCAAGGATGAACTCCTTGATATAAAAAAGAGATACGCTGATGATAGAAGAACAAGCATAGAATCTGAGATAGCCGAGATAAAGATTGAGGATCTTATTGCAGAAGAAGAGATGGTTATAACACTGTCTCATGAAGGTTATATAAAGAGAATGCCGTCTTCAACTTACAGGAGCCAGAAGCGTGGTGGCAAGGGTAAAAAAGGTATGGAGACTAAGGAAGAAGATTTGGTCGAACAGCTTTTCACGGCTTCTACCCATGACTATATGCTTTTTTTCAGCAATAAGGGCAGGTTATATTGGATGAAGGTATATGAGATACCCGAGTTGGGCGGAAATAGAAAAGGTAAGGCATTGGTAAACCTATTGCGTCTTTCCGAAGGAGAGAGAATTTCAACAGCCATTAATACTAAGGATTTTAAAGACGGTTATCTGGTGATGTTTACAAAAAAAGGCATTGTTAAGAAAACATCCCTTGAAGAATTCAGCAATCCAAGGGAGAAAGGCATAATCGCCATAACCATATCCGATAACGATGAACTAATCTCAGTTAAAAAAACAACTGGCAATGATGAACTCATAATAGGAACAAAACAAGGTCTTGCCATAAGGTTTCATGAAAAACAGGTAAGGGCTATGGGCAGAACTGCAAGAGGTGTTATAGGAATAAGGCTTTCACATAAAGACATAGTTGTCTCCGGTGATGTGGCTGACAAAGGAACCTATTTGCTTACCATTACCGAAAAAGGCATCGGCAAGAAAACTAAAATTGAAGACTATCCTCTAAGAAATAGGGGGGGCAAGGGGGTTATTTCGATTAAATTGCTTAAAAAGGGTGGAGATGTGGTAGGATTAATCCAAGTCAAGAATCAGGAAGAGATTATTATAATAGCAAGCACAGGCAAGCTGATCAGGCTCAAAACGGAAGATATCCCTCTTTTGGGTAGGTATGCACAGGGTGTCAAGCTTATGGAGCTCGATCCTGATGACAAGGCTATGAGCATCAGCAAGGCTGGCAGGCTTGATAATGGCGACAAGGCGATAGAAGATTGAGAACTTCTGAGATTTTAATCTTTATTTTTATTATCGGTTCTCTTTTTTTCAATTGGCCTCTATTGCAAATAGCGGGGCAACATGTCATCACATATCTATTTGTCTTTTGGCTCATATTTATCGCAATCGTAGCCTTAGCAGTCGCCAGCAGAAAAAAAGAATAATGTTTATATTTTTGGTATAATGACAGAAAAATATATTTTTAACGGAGGCAATAATGCCAGAGAGATTATTGATTGTAGAAGACAATGAGTTTCTCTGCAACTCCCTCAAAAAATTATTTTTAAAAGAGTCTTACGAGGTTACCGCTGTTTCCAGCGCAGAATCAGCTTTAAGGGCGCTGGAATCCCAGCCCTATAATCTTATAATTACAGATATCATTTTGCCCGGCATTGACGGCATTGAACTTCTTACCAGGGTTAAAGAGGAGTATCCTGAAATAATAGTTATAGTTATGACCTCTTATGCAACTATTGAATCCGCCATAAAGGCATTCAGGCTTGGCTCCTATGACTACATAATCAAACCTATAATAAATGAAGAAATAAAGATGCTTGTCAGAAATGCCCTTACGAAAACATTGCCTATAAAACCTGCGGTTGAATCCTCCCAATCCCTTGAAAACAAATATGATTTCAGCAGTATAGTTGGTCAGAGTCCAGCGATAAGGGCTGTTATAGAAGAGGTTAAGATGGTTGCTAACTCAAGAAGCAATGTCCTGATTCTTGGTGAAACCGGAACGGGCAAGGAGTTAATTGCCAGAGCAATCCATTATAACAGCAAAAGAGCTGGCGAGCCGTTTGTAGCTATAAATTGCAGTGCGATACCCGAAAATTTGCTTGAATCAGAGTTTTTCGGACATTCAAAAGGGGCGTTTACAGGGGCTGTATATTCAAAAAGGGGGCTTTTTGAAGAGGCGGATAAAGGGACGGTATTTCTTGATGAGATTGGAGACCTAAGCCACCATCTTCAGGTGAAACTCCTCAGGGTGTTAGATGACAGGGAAATCAGACCTGTTGGTTCATTGCAAAGCAAAAAGGTTGATATAAGGTTTATTGCTGCGACCAATATGGACCTTTTCAATGCAGTCAAGCAGGGCAGGTTCAGGGAAGACCTTTACTACCGTCTAAATGTAATAAACCTGAAACTCCCCCCCTTAAGGGCTCGTGGTCTGGATATACAAATACTTGCCCAGCATTTTTTAGAAAAGTATTCTGCTGAGATGGGCGGCAAGGCAAAATCTTTCGATGAAGAATCCATGGCAGCTTTAAACAATTATTATTGGCCCGGCAATATCAGGGAATTGCAAAATGTTGTTGAAAGAGCTGTCCTCTTATGTGATTCAGAGTATATCCGCCTGGAGCATCTCCCAGAAGAACTCAGAGAGGCAGAACCCTTGCACATTGACATGTCCCAAGGTGTGCTTTCTATTGAAGAATTCACTAAAAGGGCGATTATTAAATATCAATCGAAATATAGTGAACAAGAGCTCGCATCCATGCTCGGCATAACACGAAAAGCCCTGTGGGAAAAAAGAAAGAGATGGGGAATACTTAAAAAATGAGTTACCTTTTTTCTTGCTGATACAACCTAAAGTAGCATAATCCAGAAAGGGATTTTTTCTGTATAGGTCAGCGCAATCAGGAGCCTTTTTCTAGATTGAGCTATTAGCTTGCCTGTTTTCAGGCATACGAATTGCTTCATATTTTAGGAAAATTTAATTTGGGGTATAGCGATGTATAATATTATTGAAGAAGTCATGGATTTTCTCCGCAAGGTCCCTCCTTTTCAGTTTCTTGATGAAGAAACCTTAAGAAGCATAACCAAAGATGTTTCAATGGAGTTGTACCCAAAGGGAACTACCATCCTTTATTACGGTGGCCCAATGGGGAAATATCTGAATGTAATTAAAAAGGGAGCCGTCAAAGTCTCTCTTGGATTTGCCAACAAAGAAGAGGTGACAATTGATTATCGGAGCGATGGAGATTTAATTGGTTATCTCGCCCTTTTTGGGGCAAAAAAATCGAGGGCTAATGTTGTAGCCATCGAAGATACTATTTGCTATCTCCTGAAAATAGATGTTATTACAGAACTGGTCAAAAAGAACCCTCAAATCAGGGAATTCTTTCAGGAGTCATTTCTCAATATATTTCTCGACAAGGCATATGATCAAATTTACAGAAAAACCATGCCGTATAGCATCGGAGGAAATATCTTTTATACAACCCCTGTTGGCGAACTGGCCGCAAAAAAGGTTGTAACAGCAATGGAGGATATAACTATTCAGGAAGCAGCTAACATCATGTCCCGCAATAGGATAAGTGCTCTTGTCCTTGTTGACTCAAATAATATGCCAGTTGGGATTGTAACTGACAGGGATTTGCGGGTTAAGGTCGTTGCTAAGGGAAGAAATGTCGGCGAAGCTATTAAAAATATAATGAGCCCGCCATTAATAAGAGCAGATTCCAAGGAATTTGGTTTTGAAGTCTTTCTTAAGATGATCAAACACAATGTTCACCATGTCTTGATTATAGATGATGGGACACTATCGGGCATTATAACTAATCATGATTTTATGATAATGCAGGGCACCTCGCCTATAACGCTTGTCAAAGACATTGAGAACCAGCAGACAATAGAAGGGCTTATGCCCCTATCGAGAGGCGTTGACAATATAGTCGGGCTTTTTTTGAATGAGGGCGTTAAGGCAACCAACATAGGCAGGGTTATATCTGAAATTAACGACAGGATATTAAGAAAAATACTCGAGATTGCAGAGCAGAAATTCGGGCCGCCGCCTGTGCCATATTGCTGGATCGTCTATGGCAGCGAGGGGCGCAAGGAACAGACTTTCAGGACTGATCAAGATAACGCTATTATTTATGCAGACCCTCCTTCGGCTATAGATGATGAGGTTATAAAGGGTTATTTTGGGCAATTTACCCTATTTGTCAGGGAAAGCCTCCAGAGGTGCGGCTTCCCCCTTTGTCCTGCTGATTATATGGCAAGCAATCCAAAGTGGTGTCAGCCTCTTAATGTCTGGAAAAAAAGATTTTCGAACTGGATTTCATTCCCCACATCTCAAGCAATTATGAATTCAGTTATATTTCTTGATTTTAGAGGCGTTTATGGGGATTTAAGCCTTGCTGAATCTCTGAGAGACCATATCTATTTCAACCTTAGAGAGCAGAGAGACTTTTTCTATTATCTTGCCACTATGGCAGTGAAAAATTCCCCGCCCCTTGGATTTCTTAAGACAATTGTCGTCGAAAAAAGCGGAGAGCATAAAGATCAGCTTGACCTTAAGACAAGAGGAATAGCTCCTATAGTGGATATAGGAAGATTATACGCAACGGAATATCGTATAAGGGAAACATCTACCCATGACAGGATAGAGGCGCTAAAGGACAAGGTCAGGGTCATGAAAGACCATGGGGATGAGCTTATACATGCCTTTGAGTTTATCATGCTTTTGAGGATGCGGCATCAGTTCAGACAGATTAAGGAAGGATTGCCCCCTGATAATTATATCTACCCAGACAGGTTAAGCAATCTTGAAAAAAGGACTATCAAAGAGGCTTTCAAGATTGTCGGTGTAATTCAGGATGTGATTGTTCTGAATTACAACATTATCTTATGATTGTTGCTTGAGCTGTCCAGATACAAATTAACCAATTATTGATTTAATCAAAAGAATTCCTCTAAACTCTCTTAGAGCCAAGCAACTAAATGGCATTGTCCCGAAAATAGCCCTTTTTAGCAAAGAGGGTTAGCCCTGTTAGAGGTCTTTCTGATTTGGTAAATATTTCTAACGGGGTTAGGGATGATTTTGTGAACTTCTTTATACTTAAATAATCCCCTTTTGTAAAGGGGGTGGATTTTTTCATCCTCCTTTGTGAGCTTTAGCTCTTATCGATTCTGGCGAAAGCAGGAATCCACTTTTTTGTTCTGGTGTGTTTTGCGCCCCTCACCTGCTAAATATCGGGGACAGGGAAAATAACCTTTGACAATACGAAACATTAAAATAGGAGGAGAGTTTTTATGAGTTGTGATGATTTAATAGATGTCCTGATAGAGTATTCGCATTTATTTATCGGGGAGGGAAAAAAGAAATTTCATGAGGATAAACACGGCTGTCATATCTTTATGATAACTGAGAAGGGAATTAACAGGGATATTAAATGCTTTGAAGAAGACACAGGTTTAGTGGGAAAGTTTTTTGGCAGAAAAGATGTATATTGTTATGATGAATACAAAGGGGTTAAGATTGGGATAAACCTCATTTACCGGCTGAATAGATTAAGAATGATAAGCCTGACAGCCTTCAAAAAGGATGTGGATCTAATCTGGCCGCCTAAAAAAAGGACTAAATCATAAAAAAACCGCTGGAAAACGGCTTTAACCCGGTTCCCAGCGGCTATCTTTATACGACAAAGCCTTGCCTTTAGTCTGGCAATCTCATCCTGTTTACAAAATCCTGAACCTCAGGACCTTCCGGCTTAGTTATCAGCGACACAATTACAGCTGTGATGGCATTCCCGAAAAAGGCGAAGATACCCCACGAGATTGTGCCCATTGGGTCGCCAAAAACGACAAGAGGCTTCCATTTTAATACTCCGACACAGACGATATAAGGCAGCGAGATTATAAGTCCGACTATCATTCCTGCAAGCATGCCGTATCTGTTAAGCCTGTGCCAGAAGATGCCAAGCATTATAATAGGCGTAAATGTGGCTTGTGCAAACACGAAAGCCCACCCGACCAGCAAGACGACATAAACGGCGAATGCTGGGTCTTTAAGTGCAAAATAAGCCATTAGAGCGCCAACAAATCCGATTACGACGAGGAGAATTCTGACGAGGGTAAGCTCGGTCTGCTCAGTCGCTCTTGGGTTGATAAATCTCTTATAAACATCACGGGTAACACCAGTTGACATGGCAAGGAGCAAGCCGTCAGCGGTGCTGAGGGCTGCAGCCAATCCGCCAACAGCGACAAGAGGCGCTATCAACCAGAACATGCCAAACATATCAGGCATGCCGACGACAACTATGTCACCGTGGAAGACTAACTCGGCAGGCTGTAAAATGCCGTCTGCATTCTTATCCCCCACTTTTACAAGACCTGTAGGCAGCCACTTTTGTATCCACGATGTAGCCATAGCCTCTGTAACTAGGTTTGCCCCACAGCTCCGAAAAGGTGTTTCTTGCTATTGTAGCGTAAATGGTTGCAGTGGTATAAAGCAAGCCGATGAAGAAGAGAGCCCACCCAACGCTTACCCTTGCTGCCTGCACCGTGCGGACGGTATAGAATCTGACCAGAATGTGCGGGAGACCCATGGTTCCGAGCATCAGGACCAGGGCGAAGAATATCCAGTTAACAGGACCTTTTCCGCCTCCAACAGTTCGGACAAAAGGCTCGGTCCATAGAGGTAGATTAAAGGCTGCCTCTTTGGCTTGAATCTGGTCAATAAGATCACCGTAAAGTATATGTGGTATTGGCAGTAAGCCTAAATAATAAGAGGCTATAAAGACGGGCGTGCAGTACATAGTAATCATAACGAAATATTGTAAGAACTGAACCCATGTGATGCTCTTCCAACCGCTTGTCCATGCGTAAGCAAGGGCGCCGAAAACGCCTAAAAAGACGGAGATGGTTGCAGGCAAGCCAAGAAATCTTGAAAAAACAACACCGACACCGACAAGCTGAGCGGTTAAATATGTAAGAGACATAACGAAAATCATTACAACCGCCACTGATCTGACAGGTCCCCACCCGCCTGCTCTTTTTTCGAGCAGTTCTGGGACGGTATAAGTTTTGGATTTTCTGACAAATGGTGCGATGGTAAAAGACATTAAGGTATAACCTAAGGTCCAGCCAATAATAAATGGCATAGCATCATACCCTAATAGCGCAATAGCTCCTGCCATTGAGAGATAGCTTGCAGCGCTCATCCAGTCGGCTCCTGTGGCAGCGCCGTTGACAAACGCCGGGATATCACGGCCTGCGACATAGAAGTCGTGTGAAGATTGGGAATGCAGCGCTAAGGCAAGAACAAGATAAACCAATATCGAGCCGATGACCAGCACCATGCTGCCGATAAACTCGCCTGCCGTATAAACTAACATAACAGACAAGATTATCCATACTATTGCAGCTATGAGAGTTGCATTAACAGGGTGTTTAACATTCATTCTAGCTCCTCCTTTGCAACCTTTGCCTTCAGGTCGCGGTCAAGCTTGTTCATAAGGGCTGCGTATACGAATATTAGAATGACCCCTATCACAATGACAAACATCGCATTAATATACATGTGCATCACTGGAAGGCCCAATACCCTAACCCCTTTCCAGAGCGGAGCCATTACAGGCAGGACTATCGCAATGATACACCAGAAAACCAGCCAGATAATTGTTAAATTTCTGACCTTTGACCAATAATACGTTTTTACATCCATAATCTTTAACCTCCTCCTTGATATAAATTTTGCTGCTTCAAGCCAATGTATCCGGATACATTAGGTTTGCCGATTTTAAGTAAGGCGTCAACTGTGGAAACCTTCAATTCTGCAAGATGCACAATCAGTCTCTGGAAAAGCTGAGCAGTTATATAGGCATCGCACAAGGCGTTGTGCATTTCCTTTGCTTCTATACCCATTGATTTCGCAATATCCCAGAGGGATGTAAAATTCAAGAAGTCCTGTGGGAGAGCCTTTGTTTTAATAAGCCATCTATATAAGAATAATGTATCTATTGCGATGGGGTTAAAATCCTCCTTGAGATGTCTTCGAATCTCTCTTTTCAGAAATGCCAGATCGATGATAATGAAGTGACCGACAATTATTGAATCCCTGAAAAAGTCAAGAAACTCTTCAAGGACAGGCTTTATGTGGGGAGATGATTGGAGGTCGGAGGCAACCATGCCGTGCACCAGAATACCTTCTTTTTTCAAAGGGCATGTTGGCTTAATAAGTTTAGAAAATGAGTTTCCTATTTTTATTCTTTTGCCCCTCATCCTGACTCCGGCAATAGACACTATCTCGTCCCTGCTCTCGTCAAGTCCTGTAAGCTCAGTATCAACAACGACAAAGTCCGTATCATATATCAGAACCCCTTTTAAACTTTTCTCTTTGCTTTTAAAAATAGTCTCAATTTTTAAGTATAGGCTTTCCAGCATCTCCACCAGTCTTCTCAATCTCAGTTTTGGGCTCAGTTTTGGGATTCTACAGATAGCAACCTCTTTCTCGCCAAAGAAATGCTGCCTGTCTAAAATGTCAAATTTAATCTCCTCAAAATCCTTAAAAAAAATGGATTTCAAAGCTAATCTTGATTGAGCAATTAATATGCCAGATAACTTGAAAATCATGAAGGGTTCTGTAATAGTATTGTATTGTCAAAGTTATCTTGAAATCTTGGGAAAACCTCAAGGAGGGTTAAAAGTTCTCGAGTTGAAAAAAATAAGCAAATCACCCCAAAAATTGGACTATAATGTTACCAAAAGTAACTGAAAAAGAATCGTCATAAACACCATCGGGAAATGAAGTGATTAGTGAATAAATGATTGATTTATCAGTGAATATGGAATCAAAGGGATTAGTGCAATCTTATCATTAATGAATTGCTTCAAAGATGTTCGCAGGGGGATTTTTGAGCTTTCCCTTCGCGCCTGATCGCAATGACAATATTCTATCGCTATTTTTGGGTTCAGCTACTTGACTTTTTTAGAATGCTTTGGTTTACAATAATTAATTTCAGCTATATCAATCAAATAAAACAGTAAAAGGAGGAGTTTGAGTATGTCCGAAAAGAAGGAAATTTCGGTATTGCTTGAGGAAAAGAGGGTCTTTCCGGCCCCGAAAGAGTATGTTGAAAAGTCTTATATCAAGACGATGTTTGAGTATGAATTGATGTATAAAAAGTCTGTTGAAGATCCCATAGGCTTCTGGGAAAAAGAGGCTGCAGAAAGATTGACCTGGTTCAAAATGTGGGATAAGGTGCTCGAGTATGATTTCCACAAGCCTTATATTAAATGGTTCCAAGGCGGCAAGTTAAACGTATCATACAACTGCATCGACAGGCACCTTAACAGCGCCACGAGAAACAAGGCAGCTTTGATTTGGGAAGCCGACGGCGGCGAGTATAAGACTCTCACATATCAGCAGTTGTCTTATGAGGTAAACAAATTCGCTAATGTACTCAAGAAACTCGGCGTTAAGAGAGGCGACAGGGTCTCGATATACCTTCCAATGATACTTGAACTCCCTATAGCTATGCTTGCATGCTCCAGAATCGGCGCCATTTTTAGCGTTGTATTCGGCGGCTTTAGTTCGCAGGCTTTAAGAGACAGGATTCAGGATGCCCAGTCATGTGTTGTTATAACGGCTGATCAGGGTGTCAGAGGCAGCAAGGCCGTTCCGCTTAAAGCTAATGTTGATGAGGCGCTCAAGGAATGCCCATCAGTGAAAAATACCATTGTCGTTAAAAGGACAGGCGGACAAATTGCATTTGAAGCCGGCAAAGACTTATGGTGGCATGAATTAATGGCTGATAAAGACCTTCCTTTATATTGCGAGCCCGAATGGATGGATGCTGAAGACCCACTCTTTATCCTCTATACTTCAGGGTCAACAGGCAAACCTAAAGGTGTTCTTCACACAACAGGCGGATATTTACTTTACACAAATATCACTTTTCAATACACCTTTGATGTAAAACCAGAAGATATCCACTTTTGCACAGCCGACATTGGTTGGGTGACAGGGCATAGCTATGTGCTCTTTGCACCTACATCTTTTGGCGCGACAAGCCTCATGTTCGAGGGTATTCCTACATATCCCAACCCTGGCAGATTCTGGGAAATCGTGGACAAACATAAAGTAAGCATTTTCTATACAGCCCCTACAGCTATCAGGTCTCTGATGAGAGAAGGGGAGAAATGGCCCCTAAGCTATGATTTATCCTCACTCAAGGTTCTTGGCTCTGTCGGAGAACCTATTAACCCCGAGGCGTGGATGTGGTATTACAAAAATGTCGGCAGGGAGAGATGTCCAATAGTTGATACCTGGTGGCAGACAGAAACCGGTGGATTTATGATTACTCCCCTTCCAGCAGCTATCCCGCAGAAGCCCGGTTCTGCATCCCGACCATTCTTCGGCATAGTGCCAAAGATTGTAAGGCAGGACGGCTCTCCTGCTGATGTAAATGAAGGCGGCACCCTGCTGATAGAAAAACCATGGCCCGGAATGCTAAGAGGCACTTACGGAGACCCCGAAAACAAGAGAATCAAAGAGGTTTATTTCTCGGGCTTCCCTGGTTATTACCTCACGGGTGACGGAGCGAGAATGGATGAAGACGGTTATTACTGGCTGCTCGGCAGAATCGACGATGTCATTAATATATCTGGCCATAGACTAGGAACCGCCGAAGTCGAATCTGCGCTCGTTGCACACCAAACAGTTGCTGAGGCGGCCGTTGTTGGGTTCCCCCATGATATTAAAGGTGAGGGCATTTACTGCTATGTTACTCTAAAAGAAGGAGTAGAGCCTACTGATGAACTCAAAAAGAAGCTTGTAGCTCACATCAGAACAGTTATAGGACCTATCGCAACTCCAGATAAGCTTCAGTTTGCTCCGGGTCTGCCAAAGACCAGAAGCGGCAAGATAATGAGAAGGATTTTGAGGAAGATTGCATCGGGAGATATCGACCAATTAGGCGATACCAGCACGCTTGCTGATCCTGCCGTCGTTGACAATCTTGTAGCCAACAGGCTCTAAAATTTTCTGATATAAACCTTTAAAAAGAACATCCGGGAAATTAGCCCGGATGTTCTTTTAAGGTATTCTCTTTAATACCGGGGCGTTTAACTTGATGATTCCTTGTATTCTTGCTACAAGGATTTCTTATGTAATTCTACAGGCTCCAGAATGAGGTTTCGACAGGCTCAGCCTGACAAAGCTATCAAATACTTGACCAGAAAATCCACCCTTAGACAGACCCGTCCTGAGCGATCATGCCACCCTTGGACAGGCTCAGGATAACACGATTTGTAGAGAAGGGCTCAAGTGACAACTGTCATGATGAGCTTGTCGAACCATGGATTCTCAGAACAAATCGGGGAATGATCTTAATTTATAGAAATTCAGGAAGCTTCAGTTACTCGACACCTGACACTATTCACCTGATTTTTTTTTCTATCCGTGAACATATGCCGTGCAACATTCTCATTTCCCATTCAGAAATGCCCGCCCTTCCGATAAAATGCCTTAAATTTTGCATCATCTTTTTTTGAAAGTCTTTATTGCCTTTCGGAAAATAACCGAGATTATGTAAAGTTTCCTGTATTCTCGTGTATAGATAATCGAGTTCTTTTTGATTTACAAATTCAGTCCCTTTAGCTGGAATATCCGCTTGGTTTTCAACTCCTGCGATTGACAGCTCATAGGCAATGATTAATACAGCCTGTGCGAGATTCAGGGATGGTTGTTCAACATTTGCAGAAATCGTCATCATAAATCCACACCTTTCAATCTCTGTGTTAAAAAGTCCTTTATCCTCTCTTCCAAAGAGTATCGCAATTTTGTTATTACTTAAAGCTGCATTAAAAAGTCTGCCAGCGCCCTCTCTGGCGCTCAAAAATACCCCCCTTTTTCTCCCTCTTCGCCTTGATGTTCCAACTACTATGGATTTGTCTTCAAGAGCCTCCTCCAGAGTTTCATATATCTTAGCGTTGTCGAGCACATCAAGGGCATTGTGAGCCAGCCATCTTGCCTCATTGCTAATAACTGCTTTCGGTTTTATAAGCAAGAGGTTTTTAAAACCCATGTTCTTTATAGCCCTTGCAGAAGCGCCTATATTACCTGTCTCTATGGGCTCAACGAGAACAAAATAAACATTTTCTTTCCAATTCGTCATTATTTTCGTTACCGGAACTATTTATTATCGCCTTGAAGATATTCCATGTATGTCTTAATCAGTTCATTAAGTTCCATGAACCAGTCCTCAATCACTGTGTTTTGGGTTGACTCATCCTCAAGTTCTTTCTGGCATATCCTTGTCTGTGCGATTATAAAATTTATTGATTCATTGTCAGAAAAGCCCGCCAATTCCAGAACGTTGAAAAGAAATTGCAACGGGATAGGCATTTCCAATATGCCCTCTCCTTCAAGGAAGTCCTTAAAAAAATCCTCTTTATATATTGTCAGCAAAATATCCTTCATTATAGAAGACTGCTTTTTAAAGCCCCTCTGAAAATCATAAAAGGCGTTCCTGAGAGCTGGCTCTGTGAAGCTTCCATCTTTCCATATGATTGCGTCAGTATAAGAGCTGTCTTTATATCCTTCACATCTAGCAAATTTCGTCTTCTTCTGTTCCATAAAAACAAAATCCTGCAAACCCTCAGGGTAAACAGCACAGAACGGGACAATACGGCACTGAAGAGGTTTTTTGCCGAATTTATGCAGTCTGCACAATCTATCTTCGTCAAGGGCGAGACAGTTTTTTCTGAATCTGTTGCCTGCAATGAAATCGCCTAAAATATAATAATCGTCAATCTCGCCTCCCATATTTCTGAGAAAGGTCTTATGTTCCTTATCAAGGGAGGAATATTTTCTGAACCCAATATAAATCGGGAAAATTTCATAAAAATCTTTGATTTCCTCAACTGTTATAATTGTTGCCCCGTTACAGCAAACCTCTGAGCATAATTTTTCGCAAACGAAACTGCATACGTCCATTTCCCTATCGCCTGGCACTATGAATTCGGACATTTTTGAAAGCTCCTTTGAATTGTTTATGTAAGATTATACATTTGCAAAGACAAATAGTCTATTTTTACAGGTTAAAATATTATCTATTTGAAATATTCATATCCGCTTTTTCCGCTTGTATTCTGAATCTCTCAGCAACAACCGTGTCCATTATCATCTGAACCATATGATAAACAATCCCGGGTATTAAAGCCATAGGGTAATCTGCTGCAAAATAACCCGCCCAGATGATATATGATACTGTCAAGGTCTTTTGTGATGTGTGAATAGTAAAGGCGACTGTCGAAGCCCTGTCAAGCCCGATGCCTTTAGATATGCCATAATTCATAATTAATATAACCGAATGCAGAATAAGCATAAAGACGCCAACAACAACCACTGAAGCGCCAGCCTGAACAATTTTGTCGCTCGAACTTGCAACAGCATTGAAAATAATAATAAGCACAACGGATTGTTGAAAAATAGAAAAGGTTTGTTTGTATGGCTGAAGTTTATTCTTTACAAAAGGACGGACAAACTGCCCAAGCATAGTTGGGACAAGGATTGTAGTGATAAGCGCAAAGAGCATTTTCAAAACGGGCAGTTCAATGTCTGTTCCTATACCTATAAGCAGGCTTAACGAAAAGGGAATGGTAAATAGCGCAAGCAGGTTTCCAAGCACGCAGATGAATAGCGATAGGGGGACATTGCCCCTTCCAACGGCGGTCATGACGGTTCCCGAAGCAACTGTAACAGGGGCTGTTGCAATAATGCAGACACCTATGATGAACTCGGCAGGCAGTATTGGCTGTGCAATGAGCCATGATAACAGTGGAAAGAGTATGAGGGATGAAATCATTGCGGCAAGAGGCGCTTTGAAATTTCTTAGGTTTCCGGCAATGCTTGAGGTCTCAAGGGTAAGCCCAGTAACAAAAAAAGCCAGAAATATCCCAATGTTAAGTATGCTGTAAGTTCTGACCCATCTGCCGATATCGGGGAAAACGTAGGCGAGAATAATCATTATTGCAATGCCTACAAAAAACCACTGTTTTTTCAAGAATGCCTTCACGAGAAACTCCGTTTATCACCTGTATGTGTAAAGTCTGTCTAATTTATTTTAAAGTGTGCAATCTTTCCTCTGCATCCTGAAAAAGTTCTAAAAAAACATAGCTTGACAAGCATATCCATGAGCAATGATATTATCTTTATTGGCTCATCCTTCGACAAAAAAATCGTGTCATATCCCTGCTTGAATATTATTATGACACCAGTGATTGTTAATAAACAAACATTAATTATGCACCCAAAAACAGCAATGGGAAGGGTTGTTTCAGGATTTTTATAATCGACAAATTTTATTATAATTTTGCTTTATTCTTTATAATGCAATGCCTTTTGCTAAAGTTTTTTAAAATTTCTTTTATAAGGTGTCGTATAAAAATCCTTCACCAACCCTTCCCATCTATCTTGTTGATTTTGTTAAATTTGTCAGTTCTATCGCTGATTTTGGGGTTTAAAAATGTTATAATTTATAACTCATCACACAGAAAGGGGTTTAGATATGCTTGAAGATAATTTGCCTATAGGTTTAACCTTTGATGATGTTCTTTTAATGCCTGCCAAATCCGATGTAATTCCCAAAGAAACCGATATAAGCACCAAACTGACCAGAAATATTACCCTCAATATCCCGATTATAAGCGCCGCTATGGATACTGTCACTGAATCTAAGTTGGCTATTGCAATAGCAAGAGAGGGTGGTTTGGGCATTGTGCACAGGGCTATGCCGCCCGAGAAGCAAGCTCTTGAGATAGATAAGGTCAAAAAGTCTGAAAGCGGTATGATTGTTGACCCTATCACAATATCACCTGATGAACCTATATCAAAAGCGGTTAAATTAATGGAAAGGTATAAGATTTCTGGCGTTCCTGTCACCGTTAAAGATAAGCTTGTAGGCATTCTTACTAATAGAGATTTACGCTTCGAGACAAATCTGGATAGAAGAGTTGAAGAGGTTATGACTCGGGAAAAACTAATAACTGCAGCGGTAGGCACAACCCTTGAAGAGGCTAAGGATTTACTGCACGAGTATAAAATAGAGAAACTCCCCATCGTGGATGATGAGTTTAATTTAAAAGGACTCATAACTATAAAAGACATCGAAAAAAAGAGGAAGTATCCAAATGCCTGTAAAGACCACATGGGACGGCTGAGGGTTGGCGCAGCCGTCGGAGTGGGGGAAGAAGCCATTTATAGGGCGGAACTGCTTGTTAAAGCTGGAGTTGATGTAATAGTTATTGATACTGCTCACGGCCACTCAAAGGGAGTAATAGAGACATTGAAGGAAATTAAGAGGCTCTTTGATATTGATGTGATAGCCGGTAACATAGCAACTGCTGAGGCAGCGGAGGAATTAATACGTGCCGGCGCTGATGCCCTGAAGATAGGAATAGGACCTGGTTCTATTTGCACTACAAGGATAGTTGCAGGCGCAGGCGTTCCCCAGCTTACGGCTATAAGCAACTGTTACAAAGTATCTTCTAAAGCTAATATACCGCTTATAGCTGATGGTGGAATCAAATATTCTGGGGACATCTCCAAGGCAATTGCCGCAGGTGCCCAGTGTGTGATGATAGGGAGTCTCTTTGCTGGAACGGATGAGTCACCAGGAGAATTAATTCTCTATCAGGGCAGAACATACAAAGAATACAGAGGTATGGGCTCCCTGGGGGCGATGCAACAGGGCGCACAGGACAGGTATGGACAGCAAGGGGTGGAATCTGAAAAGCTTGTTCCAGAAGGTGTTGAGGGCAGGGTTCCCTATAAGGGGGTTCTTGCTAACAGCATACATCAGCTTGTCGGTGGGCTTAGATCAGGCATGGGTTACTGTGGGTGTAGCACCCTTGATGAGATGAGAACCAAGGCAAGGTTTATAAGGATCACAAATGCCGGGCTCAGGGAGAGCCACGTACATAATGTCATTATTACTAAGGAAGCTCCCAATTACAGGATAGAGCAATAAAATGCTTAATACCGACAAAATACTTATTCTGGACTTTGGCTCTCAATATACACAGCTTATCGCCAGAAGGGTCAGAGAGCAGAAGGTTTATTCAGAGATATATCCCTTTAACGTTCCTATAGAGAGGATAAAAAACTTTGAACCTAAAGGCATTATACTTTCGGGCGGTCCATCAAGCGTATATGAACAAGGCTCACCTATTCCTGACCTTGGGATATTCAATTTAGGATTGCCTGTTTTAGGTATATGCTATGGGATGCAGTTAATGGCGCATCTTCTCGGCGGGAGGGTTGCGAAAGCCTCAAGAAGGGAATACGGTAAGGCTGAACTCTTTATTGACGACGATAAAGACATATTCGCCCAAATACCTTCAAGAACCAATGTCTGGATGAGTCATGGAGACCGTATTGAAAAACTCCCTAAAGATTTTTTTGCTGTGGGTCATACCGTTAATTCTCCTATAGCGGCAATGGCTGATCCCAAGAGACGATTTTATGCCCTCCAGTTTCATCCAGAGGTTGTTCATACAGATGAGGGTCAGAATATTTTGTCTAATTTCATTTTTAAAATATGCGGATGCAGACCTGAATGGACTATGAAATCCTTTATAGAAACAGCAAAAAAGGATATCGCTGAAAAGACAAAAAACAGCAAAATAATATGCGGTATAAGCGGCGGAGTCGATTCATCGGTAACCGCCGTCCTTCTTCATGAAGCTGTAGGGGATGCACTGACATGCATTTTTGTCGATAACGGACTGCTAAGGCACAATGAAGCTTCTAAGGTTGAGCAGACCTTAAGGCAAAATTTCCATATGAATATTATATGTGTAGATGCCTCTGAGAGGTTTTTGAAAAAACTTAGCGGTATAAGGAACCCCGAAAGAAAGAGGAAAATTATAGGAAATGAGTTTATTCGGGTCTTTGAAGAAGAGGCTCAGAAGATAAAAGACGCTGCATTTCTTGCGCAGGGCACCCTCTATCCCGATGTTATCGAAAGCACATCTTTCAAGGGACCATCGGCTACAATCAAAAGCCATCATAATGTAGGGGGGCTTCTCAAGAAGATGAGGCTTAAACTGATTGAGCCATTGAGAGAGCTTTTCAAGGATGAGGTTAGGCTTTTAGGGCGTGAGTTGGGTATGCCTGATGAGATTATTAACAGACATCCATTTCCTGGTCCAGGGCTCGCGATAAGATGTATCGGTGATGTTACGGCTCAAAAAATCGAACTGCTTAGGAAAGCGGATATGATAGTTCTTGAGGAGATCAAAAAAGCGGGCATTTACAATGAGGTATGGCAGGCATTTGCTGTTCTTCTTCCAGTGAAAAGTGTAGGCGTAATGGGTGATGAAAGAACATACGAAAATACAATCGCTGTCAGAGTCGTCAAAAGCATAGATGGCATGACAGCCGACTGGGCAAAGATATCTTATGATGTATTGGGAAGCATTTCTAACAGAATAATCAATGAGGTTAAGGGTATAAACAGGGTGGTTTATGATATTACCTCCAAACCGCCCGGGACAATAGAGTGGGAATAGGTATGGTGCTCATTTAATATTGACTAAAATTTATCAATAGGAAAGGCTGTTTCAGGATTTATTTAATCGACCCTACCCTTCCAAAATAAATTCTTATATGCCTTAAGCGCCATTAAAAAACCATTTGATTTTTTTGTTATTTTTCTCTAATGACAATTGTGCATTTTCTTTTTGAGTTCAACAAATGGTTTACCGTTAAAGTGATTCAAGCTCTCAATCATGCTCAACAAAAATTAGCTTTTTTGTATCGAAACCTGCTGCTTGAGCCTTTGCGATGAGCATGTCTTTTATACTTTCATCTATAAGAGGGGTTCTGGCGAGAATCCATAGATATGATTTTTTAGGACCGCAAACAAGTGCATATTGATAATTTTTGTGGTCAAGTTCAAATATTATATATGACCCGTAAAAGGGACCAAAAAAGGAGACTTTCAGAAAACCTTGTTGAGAACTTTTTACAAAATATGCCTTACCTTCTGCTTGCTTCCATTTATTATCCTTTTTTGAAAATCCTCTGTTTAATACCCTAACACCGCCATCCTCGAGCAAGGTATAATCTGCAGTTACATGGGTCAAGCCTCTTTCAAATGAGTGATCAAGCCGTGCAATCTCATACCATTTACCTAAATATCTGTCTAACTCAAAATTATCTATGGGCTTGACATTTTCGGGTATTCCGACACAACCGCTTAAAAATAATATCAAGGTGATCAAAACCATTTTCATAAAAGAATCTCCCATAAAAATAAGGAACCTTCAGGTTTTGAAAGACCCACAATTTTTTTTCCTTAAAATAGTATGATAAATGATAACATACCCCGAAATTCCAGATATGAAACTTAAAACAGTAGTACCTAATAAAAAAGAAGGCAGAAGTGACTGCATCTCATATAAAAACTGATAAAAGGTAATTTCGTTCCAGTTAATATCAGGGATTATTTGCCTAACTCCCAACAACTGAGCCCCGAACCATGTAGCAAAGGTATAGATAGGCACAATTGTCCATGGATTTGTAACATATACGCCTGCAATGGTGACAAATTTATTGAGTTTAAAAATCCATGCTGCCGCTATGCCTAAAAGGGTATGAATACCGAAAAACGGTGACATGCCGATGAAAACCCCTACACCAAAAGACAAAGCCACTTTCTTAGGAGAGTCGTTTACTATCATTAACTGTTTGATTCTATCGAGAAGCGCTAAAATGCTGATAACCCTCCACCTTTAACGGAGATTCGCTACCATCAGAGGCTATCAAGATTCTCTCATTGCAGACAATTTCACCGATACAGGTTATTGCAGTAAAGTCAGAGGCTGGTAGGGATTCTAAGCTATCTGCAGCTATTTCAGGAGGGAGCGTGAAAAGTAGTTCATAGTCTTCTCCGCCTGAAGTTGCAAGAGTGCAAACATCAAATCCTATGATTTCAGCAGCCAGCTTAACCTGAGAACTAAGGGGTATTCGGCTTAAATAAATCCTTGCCCCGACATTGCTCTCATCGCATATTCTGTTTAAATCGATAAAGAGTCCATCGCTGATATCTATCATTGAGGTTGCATTGTCAGCGATAGAACCGAGGCTTCTTGCCACTGGCACTAAATGCCTTCTAATAAGGGGTTCTGCTATGGAGAAGTCTATTTGTTTGAGCTCTGAATTGATAGTCAAAGATAGACTTTTGGGGTGTTTAACAAGATTTTTTGATGTTATGAATTTGTAGTTTTTAATTATACTCCTATCAATAGATGTGAGCCTTTTCAATATCTCCAGCCCGCATGCAGAGTCGCCTAAAGTGCCAGTGATGTATATTTTATCGCCGGGCATTGCTCCAGCCCTTGTAATGAAGGTATCAGTAAAACCTACTAAAGTTGCGGAAAAGGACATCTCATTGATGGCTGATGAGATATCCCCTCCAAGGAGTTGTAAACTATATTTGTCTAAAGCAGATGAGACTCCATCAAAAAAGTCCCTGAAAAATTCCTCGTCGGTATCTTCTCTCATGGCTGTATCGAGAAAAACAAATCTCGGGGTGCCGCCCATGGCATAAATATCGCTTACATTGACAGAGATAAGTTTGAAGCCAATCTGGTAGGCAGAAGTATAACTAAGGTCGAAATGCACACCTTCATTCATCATATCAGTTGTAACCAATATTTTGTTTTCATCACAAGAAAATACAGCAGCGTCATCCCCTATGCCGACGATTATACCGCTGCCTTTTTGAACTGTAACAGGACTAAACCTTTTTCTTATTTCGTTTAGCAGTTTCAGTTCCCCGAGAGAGCGCAGTTTCATTTTTCCCCTTCCTTATATTACTGTTTCCTATGGCAACTTTTAATACATCGTCCATTGTCTCAGCAAGAACAAAGTTTACACCCTCTTTAACGTATTTAGGAAGTTCGTCCAGATCTTTCTTATTTCTGTGGGGGATGATGACTGTCTTAATGCCCATTCTTTTGGCTGCAAGGGTCTTTTCCTTGAGTCCGCCTACAGGCAGAACTCTTCCCCTAAGAGTTACCTCACCAGTCATTGCGACATCTCTCTTGACAGGTTTTCCTGTCAGGATAGATGCTATCGTAGCAGCCATAGTTATACCTGCCGAAGGTCCATCCTTTGGTATTGCGCCAGCAGGTACATGAATATGCAGGTCTGTTTTGGACAACATTTCTTCACTAATACCCAAATCCTTTGCGCGTGATTTAATATAGCTCAACGCTGCATGGGCAGATTCCTTCATAACATCGCCTAATTGCCCCGTAAGAGTTAAACTACCCTTACCTTTCATAGTTGTAGATTCAATATATATAACATCCCCGCCAGCCTCGGTCCAGGCAAGGCCTGTGGCTACGCCTACGATGTCCTTTTTCATCTCTTGTTCAGGCAGATAGCGCGGGGCACCGAGATATTTATGGATATTTTTTGTTGTAATATTGAACTTTGTAGCTTTTTCTTCCGCCACTTTTTTTGCAACTTTACGGCAGAGGTTAGCTATCTGACGCTCAAGGTTTCTTACCCCAGCCTCCCTTGTGTATTGAGAGATTATCTGCCTTATAGCCGATTCTCCTATTTTCAATATTTCGGTATTTATTCCATGCTCATCAAATTGTTTGGGTATAAGATATTTCTTGGCTATCTGGAGTTTTTCCTCATCGGTGTAGCCAGAAAGATAGAGAATTTCCATACGGTCTTTCAAAGGGCCTGGTATGGTATCAGCCAGATTGCCTGTTGTAATAAACATTACATTAGAGAGGTCAAAGGGCACTGCAAGGTAATGATCCATAAAGGAATTATTCTGCTCAGGATCAAGAACCTCCAGGAGGGCTGAAGAGGGATCGCCCCTGAAATCTGTGCCTATCTTATCAATTTCATCGAGCATGAATACAGGATTGTTCGTTCCAGCAGTTTTAATTCCCTGAATAATCCTTCCTGGAAGGGCTCCAACATATGTCCTTCTGTGCCCTCGTATCTCAGCCTCATCCCTGACACCTCCAAAGGACATCCTGATGAATTCCCTACCAAGCGCCTTTGCTATAGAACGTCCAAGGGATGTTTTACCTACTCCCGGCGGACCAATAAAGCATAAGATAGGTCCCTTCATCTTTGCCTTTAATTTCCTTACGCTTAGATACTCAAGAATCCGCTCTTTTATCTTTTCCAGGTCATAATGGTCTTCATTGAGCACCTTTTCTGCCATTTTAATATCCAATTGATCCGGCGTGCTTTTAGACCATGGCAGTTCGGTAAGCCATTCGAGATAAGTCCTTATAGTTCCAGATTCTGCACTATCAGGGTGCATCTTTTCGAGCCGCTTTAATTGCTTTTCGGCTTCCTTCATAACCTTTTCAGGCATTTTAGCTTCTTCTATCTTTCTCTTAAACTCTCTTATCTCCTCACCGCGCTCATCTATTTCTCCAAGTTCCCTCTGAATCGCCTTAAGCTGCTCCCTCAAAAAATACTCTCTCTGAGTCTTGTCTATTTCTCCTCGCGCTTCGGTCTGTATCTTCTGCTGAAGGGTAAGGAGTTGAATCTCTCTGCTTAATATCTCCCCTATTTTGGTCAGACGAGCCATAGGGTTTGACATCTCAAGTATTTCTTGAGCCTGCTCAGTTCTTAATCCAAGATTTGACGATATGAGATCAGCAAGCCTACCAGGGTCATCTATATTCTCTATAGCTATCATTATGTCAGGGGGTGCTGCCTTGCCCAGAGAAATTGTTTTCTCAACCTGTTCTTTCACATTTCTTATAAGGGCTTCATTTTCCAGGCGGGGCTCTTCTATCTGATCATCAACAATCTTCTCTATCTCTGCCATGAAAAAGGGGACTCTCTGCGAAAACATCAATGCCCTTGCTTTGGCAAGTCCCTGAACTAATATTTTAACCCTTCCATCGGGTAGTTTAAGCATCCGCATTATCATGCAAACGGTTCCGACGGCATATAAATCTTCAGGTGTAGGTGTTTCTACATTGACATCCCTCTGAGTAAGAAGCAAAATCATACGGTGTGAATTTAAGGAACTGTCAATAGCCTTTATAGAGACATCTCTGCCTACAAAAAGAGGGAGTATCATATAAGGAAAGACAACGACATCCCTGACCGGTAAAACTGGGAGTTCATCAGGAATCTCAACATCTTTAGAATCAGAATCTTTAATTATTTCATTCATTAGTGTATCCTCCATATTAATAGTAGCTTTAGCGCATCAGGAAAACATGAATTCCCATCATCTTGTTTCTATTTTAATTTTGATTAGTTTATCCCTTAGCTTGGGGAATTTTATTGTTACCACCCCGTTTTCGTAAAAAGCAGTTCCAGCGACAGTATTGACAAGGATGGGTATTCTCATCACTCTCCTGACGGTCTTTATATTTCTCTCCATACATAAAAATTTGATCCCCTCCTCCAAGTATTCCTCTTTCCCAACAAGGAATAATCCCTCTATAATCAATAAGTCTTCGTATACCTTCACAGAGATATTCCTGATATCTATTCCGGGTATATCTATCTTAAAAATCAGTTCATCATCAGTCTCGTAAAGGTCAATAAGGGGCTCTTTATAAGTCTTAACCTCATAAAAAAACAGGTTTCTTTTCATGATAAAGTTTTAACCCTCTCGATAAGAAACTGTTTAAATTTTTCAGAAAGTTCGCCTTTTGAAAGGGCGAAGTCAACCACGGCTTTCAAATATCCAAGTTTTTCTCCAGCGTCATACCTTTTACACTTAATAGGATAGCCATAGATCGGGATTTTACCTGTTATCTTTCTAAGGGCATCAGTAAGCTGAATCTCTCCGCCCACCCCTGGTTTTTGCCTCTCCAGGATATCAAATATCTCGGGAGTCAATATATACCTACCTATGATGGCGAGATTTGAAGGAGCTTTTGCAGGCTCAGGTTTTTCTATGAGGTCATTAATTCTGTAAATATCCCCTTCAGGTTCTCCATCAATAATTCCGTAACGATTAACATGAGTTTCAGGCACCTCTTCCAAAGCAATAACAGAGCATTTTTTTTGGTTATAAATACTTATCATTTCCTCAAGCAAACGGCAGTCTGGCTCCAGCAAGTCATCGCTCAAGATGACAGCAAATGGTTCATTTCCGACAAAAGGTTTGGCACATAAAACGGCGTGCCCCAATCCAAGGGCAGAGCGCTGGCGGATATAACCAAATTTTATGTTGTTTAGCTTGTTGACATCTTTGAGAAGCTTTTCCTTTCCTGTTGTTTTTAATTTTTCTTCAAGTTCATAGGCGCAGTCAAAATGGTCTTCGATAGACCTTTTATTCTTACCAGTAATAATAATAAACTCATCCAAACCAGCCCTTACCGCCTCTTCAACGGCATATTGAATCAAGGGTTTATCTACTATGGGCAGCATCTCTTTTGGTGAAGCCTTTGTAGCGGGTAAAAAACGAGTCCCCAGTCCAGCGGCAGGAAGCACAGCCTTTTTTAATGATACGCCTTTGGGGTATGTATTCAAGACAACCTCCTTACTCACGGGTTATGTAAATCCGAATTAATGCCACTGCAATGAGCATGCTTACAAAATTATTCTCAAAATCTCACATTTTAGCAAAGAGATATCAAAAGGAGATTTTTTAACTTATCTTATGCGCATGAATTAATACCGATGATAAACAACCTGGATGCTTTTTGGTTTCAAAATAGCAATCGCTTTATTTTTTGTGATATTTTGCCTAATAATCATTAAAAAATCAATGTCAGTTCATCAATTTTCGCTGCAATATCAGGAGACTGCATCAGGGATGTCCCTACTAGCATAGCGTCAATACCCGCCTCATTCAGCTTCATTACATCTTCTTTGCTTCTTATCCCACTCTCAGCAATAACAATTTTCCCAGTCGGGATGTATTTTTTAAGCCTTAAGGTAGTATTTAAATCAACATCCATAGTTCTGAGATTTCTGTTATTTATACCGATTATTTCAGCCTTTATATCAAGAGCCTTTTGCAATTCATCTTCGTCGTGAACCTCAAAGATCACATCCATTCCTAGCTCATAAGCAAGATGAGAATAATCTTCTGCACGGCTTCTCTCAAGTATAGAAGCTATGAGCAATATGGCGTCTGCTCTATTTGCCCTCGATTCGTATATTTGGTACTCGTCGAATATGAAATCCTTTCTAAGTATTGGCTTGGTTAAAATGTTTCTGGCTTGAGGAATGAACGATAGTTCACCCATGAAAAAATCCTCCTCAGTTATTATAGACACAGCATTAACAGGCTTATTTTCATATATCGAAATAATCCCTTCGAGGTCAAAAACCTCCCTTATAACCCCTTTTGATGGAGACGCCTTTTTCACTTCCGCAATAAGTTTAATAGCAGAATCTTGCCGTATAATAGAACTTTTAAAGTCCCTTGTGCCCTCGAGGCTGTTTAATCTGCTTTTCAATTCGCCAACCGTCAATTTACCCTTTGTATAGTTTAAACGCTCGGCTTTCTTTCTCACTATTTCCCTGATAATATCCATAACTTTAATTATAGATTTCTTTGAGAAAACTTTTCCATTTTTTAAAAAGCCGAAACTATAAATAAAGCAAAAACGGCAAAATAATATGACTTTAAATATTGTCTTTCGGCATACCTGTCCAAAATAAATTCTTATATACTTTCGAATCCGAGGGATATGATGCGATTTCTGGAGCCAAAGCCACAGGTAACCTCAAGGAGGCTGAAGACGAAGCGGAAGCCTCAACTGCCAATACTTCAAAACTAAATTATGAAGTCTGTCAAGGGCTTACCCATGCCCCTAAAATAGCCATAG
>OGCL01000644.1_pt1 | contig 35263 bp, 35 predicted proteins | sample 1570041 | NCBI WGS metagenome assembly OGCL01 (sample SAMN06266162, study PRJEB24511) | hot springs metagenome | isolation source: Hot spring water | place: South Africa: Limpopo | collected 2015-06-22 | reverse complement strand
GCCAAATGGTCTGATGCCCGCCGGGGATCGGGTCGCGCCTCGCCGGAAACCAGGCGGCGCATCAGGGCGGCAAAACTGGCCCCGCCGTCCAAGCGCGGATCCGAATACAGAAAACCGGAGGAGCCATCCACCACGGTTTCGTTGAACGGCGGTGCGCCGACGGCAATGACCGGGGTGCCGCAGATTTGCGCTTCGATGAGATTGAGGCCCAGCGCTTCCTTTTCCGGCAGACCGGAAAGCACATAGTCCAACTGGGGATAGACGGCCGCTGGGTCAGGCTGATGCCCCCAGAACCGCACGCGCTCACGTATGGGCGCAAGCGCATGCTTGAGATCACGGACCGAAGCGTAGCCGCCACTACCAAAGACCTCGACATGGACAGTTGGAAACTCGGCCAACACGGGAGCGAGATATGAAAAAAGCAGAGGAAATTGTTTGATGGGCGTTAGGCGTGAAACGATACCCAAGCTCAAACCCGGTTGCCGGGTGAATTCGGGATGCGGGCGCAGAGGCTCTAAAACGGGAGCGAGCCAGGAAAGGACACGATCACGGAACTTGCAGCGGTCCCAATCGAATTCGCTGCGGCGAATGACGGGGCCGGCCGTTGCTGCGCGCGGTTTCAGGTCGGCAACGCCGAGTAGCGGCTCGGTATGTACTTGGCGATAGCCATGCTCCAAGAGGGTACTGCGTACATAGTTGGAGACGGCGAACAAACGGTGATAATGCACCAGTCCCGGGAGGCTTCGACCGGCCAGGGGCATGTGGATGACTCCGATGAGCGTATGCCGCCGGGCCGCCCATTCCGCAATGTCCGGGGGCAGCGTGGTATGAGTGATCACCACGGCAGATTCTTTTGGCAATACGTCGGGGATCTCGCGGCCATGGCTGATGGGCAGGTAGCGCACGTCTTTGAGGCCGAGGTCGTTCCAGAAGTTTGCTGTTCGTTCTACGACAAGACACACGCTCCATCCCAGTGCGAGCAAAGCCTCGGTGAAAAAACGCGTATAGACCTCGCCACCGCCGAAGTGACGCTGCCAGTTGATCTGGATGCAGAGGGGAGTCATTGACATAAGCGCAGCGCAGGGCTCGTTATGTTTGCACCCCGAGTCCTTGCGAAACTTCAAAGGCATCAAAGGAGTTGACGGTAGCGCACAGGTTGGGATTCCTGTTACAGGAAAGACTGACAAGGCGATGGGTGTGAACGAATTCGAGCCAGGCAGAATTCCACATGGCATCATCGGTAGCAATTACTGTATTGGGCCTCATCAGGGCCCGAGCGACGGAGTACTCGAAGCTCATATGCGTGCGGGTATGCAAACTGTCGTGTATGAAAATGTCGACATCGTTCTCAATTAGGACACGGGGCAGCAGAACTTTGGCGTCCCCTGCCAGATACCGCCATCTACCTCGAAATTCTGCGGGGATGAGTGCGCCTATGGCCTCCAAAGGGAGTGTGCTATCCATTGTGAGCGTTCCAGCCCGTGATGGAATGTCGATCGAAATTACTTCCCCCATGTCGTTGGCAGCTAACGCCGAGAGTAGTAGTGCCGTGTTGGAACCAATCGAGGTCCCGGTCTCCACTATGCAAGACGGGCGGGTTTCTCGGATCAAGGCATAGTAGAAGCCCGTGAGAGCGGGATTTGTAATGCGACGGTCAGGTATGTCGCCTAGCGTATTGCGGTAAGCGTCCCGTAGGGGATCGCAGTTAGCGATTTCCGTGAGATAGTGGGCCAGGCTGTTTTGAGGTGCATGCCCTGTTACGTTGAATACGAGTGATTCAAAGAAGCTGGGGCCGTCTAACAGGCGGTGTCTGGGGTAGTAATGGGCAAGAATCCATTTCCAAATAGGGGAGCGCACACGCTCTTTGCGTCGCATCAAGGATAGGACTTTCAAAAAGCCTGGCTTAAAATCGTCCGACTGGTTCTTCACGGAACAATACCTCTTGTTTCTGTTGGGCAATCGCCCGTCCTATCACGAGGGCATGTCGACCCTCATGCGTTCGCACCAGATGGCCAGCACCAACAATGGCCACAATCTCTGGCTGTGGGAGCCAGCACCCGAGAGATGCTCTTCGACATAGCGGGTGACGTGGCTTTGTTTGAACCAGGGGGCGAGTGTTTGCCTGTCGATCAGTTGGTCGCGCAAAAGCGATCCGAAATCCTCGCGCAACCAGCGAGCCAGGGGGGCCGAGAAACCCTGCTTGGGCCGATCCATGAAGCCGGGGGGCAACCAGTCCTTGAAGGCTTCCTTGAGAATGTGTTTGTGGCGACCCCGTCCGGTCAGTTTGTAGCTGCCCGGCAAACTGTAGGCGAACTCCACCAACGGGTGATCAAGGAAGGGGGAACGACATTCCAGGGAAACCGCCATGCTGGCAATGTCTACCTTGAAAAGGATGTCTTCCGGCAGGTACGTGGTGAGATCGGTGTAGCACCAACGGGTGACGCGGTCGGCTCCGGTTGCCCGCGAAAGCGCAGATTCAAGATAGGCGGTGGTACGGGAGGCACCGCGCCTTTTCTTGAAGTCCTCCGTAAGCATATTTTCCTTCGCTTCGTCCGGATAGAAAGCGAGTAGATGCTTGTAAGCTTCGGCACCTTGCAGATACAACATTTCATCTGCACGAGTAGCAGGGAAGTGGCGTTTGCCCCGGCGCGGTTTAAAGCGATTTTCGAGAGCAACTGTCGCACGACGCATAACGCGCCACACCCCGGTCAGGCCGTTGTCGGCGAGCCAGTTGGCTCGCCGCATCTGGTAGAAGCGGCGGTAGCCGGCGAAGCTTTCATCCCCGCCATCGCCGGTCAGAGCCACGGTGACATGTTCTCGGGCAAACCGGGATACGTAAAAGGTCGGCAGGATGGAATTGTCGGCCAGCGGTTCGCCCAGGTGCTCGATGAGCTTCGGCAGCCATTCGACGGCGTCCGGGCGAACCGTCATCTCGTGATGTTCGGTGGCCAGGTGTTGCGCCGCTTGACGGGCGAATGGCAATTCATTGAAACGCTCATCCTCGAAACCGATGGCAAACGTTTTGACCGGTCGATCAGACAATCTCGCCATCGCGGCCACGGTAATGGATGAGTCGATACCTCCAGAAAGAAAAGCGCCGAGAGGGACATCCGCCACCATGCGCATTTTCGTCGCTTCCAGCACCTTTTCGCGCAGGGCTTCGCAGGCTTCGTCGAAACCCAGCGCCGACTTTCGGGAAAAATCGATGTCCCAGTAGCGATACACGCATTCGATCCGCCCTTTTTTCACCACCATCGCATGAGCCGGCGGAAGCTTTCGCACCATGGCGAATCCGCTCATGGGAGCGGGTATGTACTGAAAAGTCAGGTAATGGTCCAGCGCTTCAAAATCCGGTGTGCGAGGTAGCGCGGGGTCGAGTGCGAAGAGGCCGGCAATCTCGGACGCAAAGATGAAGCCGCGGGGCGTCTCGGCATAGACGAGAGGTTTCACGCCGAGGCGGTCGCGAGCGCAACAAAGGGTCTCGGTCTGTCGGTCCCACACAGCGAAGGCAAACATGCCGCGAAGTCGACGCAGGCAGCCATCGAACCCTTCCCGCACGAAAAGTCGCAACAACACCTCGGTGTCGGAGTGCCCGGAGAAAACCTCTCCCCTCGCCTCCAGACCGGCCCTCAAATCGGAAAAGTTGTAAATCTCCCCGTTGAAGACGATGACGTACCGACCGCAGGGACTCGACATGGGCTGGTGTCCGGCGGGGGTGAGGTCGAGAATCGCCAGGCGCACAAAGCCCAAGCCGACGGAAGCTTCCCGCCATTCCCCGGAGTCATCGGGGCCCCGGTGATGCAAACGACCGATGGCTGTCGTCATGTCGAAGCGCGGAAGGGTTCCGGGGGGCGAAAGAAATCCTAGGATGCCGCACATGATCGTTTCCTGTCGGTCGATTGTCGTTCAGGAGGTCTGCTGCGCAAGCATTTGCTCGACGGCTGCGGCATTGGCGGCCCAGGTGAAATGGTCGACCACACGCTGTCTGGCTGCCATGCCCATCGCTCTTCGTTTGTCGACATTCGACAGCAGGTCGAGCAAGGCCGAGCGCCAAGCCGCGACATCGCCGGCAGGCAGCAGTCGTCCGGTGACCTCGGGCAGGACGATTTCCTTCATGCCGCCATTGGCCGCAGCCAAAACGGGCAGGCCGCAAGCCATTGCCTCGACCACGCTGATGCCAAAAGCCTCCTCCCCGATGGAGGGTTGGACGAAAACGTCGGCCCGTCCCAGCCAGGCCGGCAGGTCAGAATGGGCGACACGACCGACGAAATGCACCCGGTCGGCAACGCCAAGCCGTCCGGCAAGCTCCGCCAGCGATTCCCGCTTGGGTCCCTCGCCGATCGCCAGATACTGGACGTCCCGGGGCAGGCTGGCAAGGGCTTCGATGATGACGTGCAGCCCCTTCCACCCCACCAGTCGCCCTACGCTGATGATCGTGGGTCTGGAATCTGATCTTGCCGAGACCTCGGGTTGGCGGAAGCGTTCGGTATCTACCCCGTTGTGGATCACCTGCACCTGGCGGCGGTAACGCGCTTCGACCTGCCTGGCGTTGTAGAGACTGGCGGATACCCAGTGGTCGATGGCGCCGGCGAACATCCGGTCACCCAGAAAGAAGTCGGCGCCCCCCGATCGGAAAAGCGTGCGCGATGTCATGCCGCGGCGACGCGCCTGCCAGAGGACCGGGAAATCGAACGGCTTGTTGATGATCACTGCGTCATAGTCAGTCGATACCAGATGCTCCAGGCCGCCGCCGCGGGCGAAGGACAGGCGTTCCATCAGCCTTCGGAAGCGTGTGCCAAAGTTTGGCCAGGATTGCTCGACACGAAACGGAAACTGGATCAGGGAAACTTCTTCGTGCCGTGCGCTGCCACGATTGCCAGCCACGATGCTCACGCAATGTCCGCGGCGGGCCAGCGCACGACCTACCTCCCAGCAATAGGTTTCGAGACCTCCGGGAACGAAGCTGGCGGTAACGTTGTACAGACAAATACGCATCAACGGATCGAGCGATTTTTTGCCATGAACATGAACAATGGGCTCTTCATGGATTTTCTGGTTTCGATGAGGAACCAGCGCGAGAGATATTCCAACAGCTCGAAGGAGCGTACCGAATGCAACTCACCGACTATCCACTCGACCCTGGAGATGGCCCCATCGGGAAACGAAGTCAGGATACCCCACTCTGCGCCCTCGGTATCAATCTTGATGAGATCCGGAAGCGGCAGTCCTCGTGCAAGCAAGGTGGCCGGTCGCACCATGCTGACCTGGGAAACCGGCGCATCCACTGCTCCGCTGTAGTGAAAGGAATAACCGCCGAAGTTTAGGGGGCAATCGCTCGCGGAAATCGACATCTCGGCATCCTCCGGCCCGAGAGCGACGTTGTGCAAGGACACGGGGAGACCGGCAAGATTGCGCTCCGCCAGGAGGAAATTGTCCGGTATCGGTTCGAAGGCGTGGATATGCGCCTGCGGGAACCTGCTGTTGAAATAGAGCGACGCTGAGCCGATATTCGCCCCAATGTCCCAAATCACTTTGGGGGGCGCTGCGATCGGCGCCCAGTAATCCGCCTTGCGTCCTCCTTTGAGCAGAATCTTGTAAATTACCTCCGTGTCGGAACTGCCGGGCCGGTAATACACGGTTCGGCCTTTCCAGGCAAGGGATCGCACCAGTCCCGGCCGAAAAGCGGAATCTTCCCGATCAGAAAGGAATTGCCGGGAACGTGAGCGAAGCAATACCTTGAGTTGGTGTTTGCTGATCATCATCGAGCTTCTTTCCGGGCATCAGAAGTTGAAATTGCCAGGCGTGCGAACAGGCCGACCAGAGCCCAAAACAGGAGGCTCATGTCGCGCGCGAAGAAATCGTTGAACTGGTTGCGCACCAACACTCCGAGCACGATGGACAGCCCTGCCGCACCCGCCAAGGCCCGTGCGCCATCGCCGCCGATGCACCTGCCGAAGTAATACATCCACCAGCCGAAGAGAAATGCGAGAACCAGCACTCCGGGGATGCCCATGGAAAGCCCATAATTCAACAGCACGTTGTGGGCATGCCATAGCAGGGTGTTTTCTTCAGGGATTCTTTCCGGATAGGCTTTCGCGAAGGCGCGCCTGCCCATTCCGGCGCCGCTCATCGGGTTCTCTTCTATCGTTGCGATGACCGTTGGCCAGAAGCGAAACCGGATGTCTTCCGAGAGCGCTTCCCCCTCAGAACCGAAACGATGCGCATGTCCGATCATCAGGCCCGCCGATGTGGTCGCGACAATGGTCAGAACGATTGTGGCGGATTTCAATGAAACCAGCGGGTTCAATTGGCCGGAATTGGAGCGGCGCGACAACACCCACCAGAAAACAAGGCTCTGTGCGGCCAGGGCCGGCCAAACTGCGCGCTGCCCCGTAGCGAATGCCAGCGTGAAAAGCATTAGCAAGGCCCCGTACATGGGAAGCCGCTTGCGTTGCGATTGCTCAACTGCAGCAAGGTAGGCAACTACTGGCGCGACAGTTATCAGGTAGGTAGCAAAAACCCCGCTTCCCCCATGCCCGCCGGCCTCGTTCCAACGAAAGCCGCCGTGAAGCCACTCGATCAACCCCCATCCGCCGATGATCAACAGACCAAGCAAGAGGGAAAGCAGAATGTGTTTTGCGTGCACATGATTGTTGGCGATTACGAAAAAAGCGAAAAACGCCATCATCGTGTAGCCCACCTCGTTTTTGACCTCGCCCAGCGAGTAAGCCGGGTCGATTGCATAAAGGATGGAGGCCAAACAAGCGGCCGCCCAGAGAGCGATGGCCGTCTTGCCCGGGATGGCAGGAATGTCATTGTGGTGCGTTCGGTAAAGCCAGATGGAAACCAGAAAGGCAACCAGCAACAGCAAGAGGCGTGCCGCGACAGTCCCGGGAAACGGCAGGATGACAAGAAACAGGGCGAATGGCAAAGGCAGGAGATAACTTCTCAACGTGGCACCCCCAAGAGCCGGTCATACAGCGCCTCGAACTCGTGAGTAACGCGTGACCAGTCGAAGTCGGCAACAATTTTCTGGCGCAGCCAGCGTGCAGTGGCTTGCCCTGCACCGGGAGTGGAGGCCAGGCGCGCCATGGCTGCCGCCAACTCATGCACATCGCCCGGATCGTGAAGCAGTTCAAGGTCCGGGGCGTCTTTCAAAAACTCGGTGATGCCTCCTCGCCTTCCCGCAACGATTGGAAGGCCAGCACAGGCGGCTTCAACCATGACCGTAGGGAAGGGATCATGCCACAGCGAAGGCAGGAGGAAAGCATCGCCAGCGAGGAGAAAGTCATGCATTGCTTCCGGGTGAAGGCTGCCGACCCAGCGCACGTCTTTCATTCGACTCATGCGGGCCGTGATGGCGCGACCATAGACCGCTTTCTCGTTTTTGGGGTCATTGGAGTCCCGGACATTACCGGCAACCAGCAGCTTGACCGGACGATCGACACGGAGTCGCTCGAAGGCATCGAGCATTTCGGCGACACCCTTCTCCCTGACGAGCCGTCCAGCAAACAGGAAAACGAAATCCTCCGGCTGTACCCCCCAGCGCGCCCTCCGTTCGGCCCGATCTGCCTCGGAAACATCCCAGCGAGGATTGCGTTTGGCGGAATCTACCCCGGTGTAGATGACGCTGATCCGCTCCGCGGGAATGCTGCCATGAGCGCGCAACCAATCGGCCATGTAATGACTGCACGCCACCCAGTGCGAGACCAATGGAATTAGCCGTTGCTGGATCGGTTTGTCGTTGGCGATGTGGACCACGACAGGCAGACCGTGAGACCTCAGGAATGGCTCAAGCATCGCCAACAACTTGGGTTCGTTGTGGATGTGCAGCAGCGAAGCCTCTTCTTGCCGAATGATCCGCCACATGCGGCGGCCATAGGGAACAGGATCCAGGCGTGTGATCTTCTGGAAAAGGCGGCGATACAACCGACCGAAGTGGATGCGACGAATGGTCGCCGCTTGCAGCCGCTCAAGCGCCGGCTGGCCGGGAAAGCCGCCGCAAACCACGACTGGACGGTAGCGGGATTGGCGGCAGGCGACCTGAGCAACCCTTAGCTCCGTACCCGCCGGATAAGTTGGAGGAAACGGATTGTAGTTGGGCAGCAGATGAGCCACGGTTTTCATGGACGCTCTTCCAGGCAGGCCTTCAGCGCTGCAATTACGTCGGATGCAGCAAATTGGCTCATGCACTTGGCGGGATGGTGCGAGCACTTCTTCTCCACGCAAGGCGAGCAGGTAAGCGGGCGCACCAAAGACAGGGCGACCGCACTCTCGGCACGCTGACCAACAAAATCTGGATTGGTTGGGGCGAATAGGCCAACGGTGGGAACATCCAGGGCCGCGGCCATGTGCAGAATGCCGGTATCCGGGGCGACCACGGCCTTGGCCCCGGAAATCAAGAATGCGGCGCCTTCGATGCCGAATTTTCCTGCCGCAAGACGAACATGCCCAAGTCCCTCTGCCAACTCCTTCGCCTTCGTATCGTCCGCGCGGGAACCGGTGATGACTACGAGATGTTCAGGGAAGGCGGTTTCGAATTCCTCCAAAAAACGCCGAGCCTGCGTGATCGGCCAAGTTTTATAGTCGTCTGCGGCCCAAGGGTGAACGACCACATAGGGTTGCTTCTCGCAGACTGCGCGCAACCAATCAGATGCCCGTTTGTCTTTGCTCGGCCGCAAAATGGGCGTCGTGCGGGTATGAGGGATTCCTACGCTGTCGAGGATTCTCAGCCGATTATCAATGTAATGCCAGCCAGCTATAACGTGAGAGTCTTCCTTCCGGGCGGAATTTGACAGCAGGCTGGCATAGCGCGTACCGGCGGTGGGTATGCGTATGATGAATTGGCTGCCGGCGAGGTAGACCAAGGGCAGGATATCCGGATCGTTGCCGTGAAGGACGAGCGTAAGCTGGGGGGAAAAGGTGCGCAGACTGTCCAGCGTGGAGAAGAATCGACGCCATTTTCCCGGGTACGGAATGATTTCGTCCAGGTCGGGTTCGTTGAGAAACAAGGGAGCCCAACTGGCACGGACGAACAGGCCGATGCGGGATTGCGGCAGGGCGCTTCGCACGGATTCGAACACGGGGGTGGAGAGAATTGCGTCGCCGAGGCCCGTCGTCAGCGCCAAGAGCACGCGATCAATCCCCGTTAGGTCGAGTTCGGCCAGGGGACGAATTGGCCTCTGACGTGCGCGCAGGGAGACCCAATGCTCCAAGAAAGATGAAGCGAACGGCAAGTCCATCAGCGTTCCGAGGCGTAGCCAGCTTGCGCGAACACGCCTTCCATGCGGTCAAGCATGCCCTCCAGAGAGAACTCTGTGCGCGCCCGCATCAATGCCGACTGCCCCAGACAGATACGGAGCGGCGGGTTCAGGCAAAGCCGTTCCAGCGCATTCCGCAGAGAATCGGCGTCTCGCGGGGGGATCAGGAAGCCCTCCACCCCGTTGGTGATGATTTCTGGAATGCCGCCTACCGGCGTGCTGATTATGGGCAATCCGGCGGACATGGCTTGCATGAGGGCCTGAGGCACGCCTTCGTTGGCGTATGAGGGTAAGACGAAGATATCCAACGCCGCCAGCCAAGGTGCCACATCGGCCTGATTGCCTGGCATGGTCATTTTCCCGGAGATGCCAAGTTCAGCGGCCTGTCGGCGCAGGTTGTCCCTCCCCGGGCCATCGCCAACCACGACCAGATGTGTGTCCGAAAGGGACAACTGGCTGAAGGCGTCGAGCAGGTAACGGTGCCCTTTCCAGCTTCGCAAGGTTGCGACGATGCCGACGATGCAGGCCTCTTCCGGCAACCCCAGACGGCGGCGGGCAGCCCTGCGGTCGGCTGGAGCGTAGCGGGTCAGATCAACACCGGTGGGGATGGAAACGACTTGCGAGGCAGGCAAGTCGAGACGGCGTATCAGATCGTCTCGCAACCGCTCGCCGGTGGTGATGACCCTGGAGGCTGTCCGGCCATAAAGCCAGCGATTGGCAAAGTTATTCGCCACGGGCACGGACACGTGACGTGTGCGCACGATGGCGGGCGGGCGGGGCAGCGTCGCGCAGGCCAGGGCTGCCAGCCAGCTGTCGGTCGAGCTGTGCGTGTTGACTACATCGTAGCTGCCAGCGGCGAGATGGCGACGCAGGGCGAGAAAACCGGCGAAGGTCTTGAATTCGATGGGCAGAGCGACGACCGGCACGCCGTAGCGCGGGGCCTCTTCCGCAAGGCGCGCGTGTGGCGGGCAGGCGACGGCGATGTCGTGACCGCGCCCGATCAACCCGCGCGATTCTTCGAGGATGCGGATTTCCTGCCCGCCCCAGCCGCAGGAGGCTTCGGTGTGGAGGATTTTCATGCGCGCGGCTTTGTCAGCGCATCGGCAAACTCATCGCTTACCGGTTCGATTTGCAACGATTCGCGGCACCAATCGACGAAGCGCGCAGCGACTCCCATGAGAAACGGGCTGAGTTCCCTGAGGGCATTGAAGTGCGCTGCGATGATGACCTCGTAGTCGGTTTCGTAGGCGTGTGCGGCAAGATTGCGGGCCAATCGCTGGATCGCTTCGGGCAAGACGGCAAGATGCTGGCGCCGAAGTTGCAGCGGATCGGTGTTCAAGCGGTCACTCCGAGCGGTACGGCGGTTGCACGCACGAGTTGCTGGAATGGCGTGAGCGTTTTACCCGGGACGACGATATCGACCGGAAGGCACAGCGTTTCTTCCAGCCGCAATTGAATATCGACGCGCTGCAGACCGGAAAGCGGCGGTTCGCTCTCGATCAGCAGATCGACATCGCCGCCGCGCCGCGTGTCGTCGGTGCGCGAACCGAAGAGCAGCACGCGCACGCCCGCCCCGGCCTGTTCGCCGACGGTGCGCAGGATGAGGGCGGTTTGTTCGGGAGAAATCCGCATGGGGGAAGTTTACCGTGGAACGCCGCACAGCCGACCGCGACCGTCCGCGTTCCATTGGCCGTGGGTGGCCCGAGGTCGGCGATGCGGCGTTAGGGCCTCATCGACGTTTTCGGCGATTCCAGAAACTGCGCAACGGTCTGGATCAGCATGCCGCCCGTCTTGTCGGTGGCATTCATCAGGAAGCCGAAATCGCGAATATCGCCGGTGAGAAGCACGTTGGCCCGACAGCCGAGCGCGGCACGATAGACGGGACGATCTTTCTCCACCAGACCAGCGGGGCAGGCGAGCCCGGGAACATCCGGAACGATGCGGGCGGCCGAGACGAACTCCTCCAGACGGGCCATGCAATCGGGAAACTTCAGTGCGATATTGCGGCGCGCCTCTTCCGCCACATAGGCGCTGACGACAAGTCGCCAGATACCCGCCCGGCCCAGCTCGATAACGAGCGCTGCCTTGCCGTTCGGGTTGTGCGCTGCCGTAAACAGGACGTTGGCGTCGAGGAAAATCCGCATCAGGCGGCTTGCAGGCGTTTCAGGATATCCCGGCGCTCCTCGGCGGAAAGGGCGTCTTCGCGATCCCATTCGGCGATTTGCCGATCCGGGTACATTTCTACTTCCAGGACGGCAGCAGGCTTGAGCGTCAGTTCGCCGTCGCGATCCTCGATAATGACGGCGCCACCGGGAACGATGCCGATTTGCTTGCGCATGCCAGCCGGCAGGGTTATCTGGCCGCGGTTCGATACGATCACGGTTTCACGCATGACTATTCTCCGTATTTCAGATTTTCGGATAATGTGCGGAGTATATATCGAAGCGGTCGGCCATCGCGCGGTCGATCAGACGGCTGCTTCGGCAAACTGCATCCGGTACAGCTGCGCATAGGCGCCGTCTTTCGCCAGCAGCTCCGCGTGCGTTCCGCTTTCGACGATGCGGCCCTTGTCCAGCACGACGATGCGGTCTGCTCTCTCGATGGTGGAGAGGCGGTGGGCGATCACCAGTGTGGTGCGGTTTGCCATCAGTGCATCGAGGGCTGCCTGCACGTGGCGTTCCGATTCGTTGTCGAGCGCGGAGGTCGCCTCGTCCAGGATGAGGATCGGCGCATTCTTGAGAATGGCGCGGGCGATGGCGATGCGCTGGCGTTGCCCGCCGGAGAGCCGGATGCCGTTCTCGCCGACCAGCGTGTCGTAGCCTTGCGGCAGCGCAAGAATGAATTCGTGCGCGTGGGCGGCGCGCGCGGCGGCTTCGACGTCCGTCGCGGAAAGATTGCGCAGCGCCCCATAAGCGATGTTCGCGGCGATGCTGTCGTCGAAGAGCACGACGTCCTGGCTGACCAGGGCGATGTTGCCGCGCAGGCTCGCTAGCGAGAGTTCTTCGATGTCCACCCCGTCGATGAGAATGCGACCGGCGGTCGGGCAATGAAAGCGCGGCAACAGATTCGCCAGCGTGGTCTTTCCGCCGCCCGAGGCGCCGACGATGGCGACGGTCTGGCCGGGAGCGATGGATAGGTCGATGCCCGCGATGGCCTCGCGTTCGGCCCCGGGATAACGGAAATGGACGTTTTCGAAATCGATGCGGCCCGTCGCCCGGCCGATTGTCCTGCGGCCGCGATCCGCTTCCGGCGGCTCGTCGAGCAGGGCGAAAACGCTCTCCGCCGCGGCCAGACCGCGTTGCAGCGGAGCGTTGACGTCGGTCAGGTGCTTGAGCGGAGCGAGCAGCATCAGCATCGCCGTGATGAACGAAACGAAGCCGCCCACGGTCGTTTGGGCCTGGGCGGACTGGATCAGCGCGATGTAGACGACGATGGCCACGGCGATCGAGGCGGCGATCTGCACGATCGGCACGGAGGCCGCCGCCGCAATCGCCTGACGCATGGCGAGCCGGCGCAAGCCCTCGTTGGTCTTCCGGAAGTTTCCAATCTCCTGCGCCTCGCCGCCGTAAACCTTGATGATCTTCTGGGCGGCGATGGCCTCCTGGAGCGTTTGGGTCATCTGGCCGACGATGATCTGGCTCGTCATGCTCATCGCGCGCAAGCGCCGGCCGAACACCCGAATGACGAAGGCGATCGACGGGGCGATCAGCAGAAGAACCAGGGTGAGCTTCCAGTTCAGGTAGAGCAGCCAGGCCAAGAGCCCGATGACTGCCAGGGAATCCCTCAGCAGGGTAGTGACGACGGTGGTGGCGGCCGATGCGACGCCGTTGACGTCGTTCGAGATCCGCGAAATCAGGCGTCCCGAAGCGTGGGCATGGAAATAGGCGGCCGGCAGCCTGACGATCCGCTCGAACATCGCGGCGCGCAGGTCGCAAATGACGCGGTTGCCCACCCAGGCCATGCAGTAGGACGCGATATAGCCGAACAAGCCGCGCGCAACGAAAATTCCGACGATGGCAAAAGGCGCCAGATACAGATCGTCGCGCGCGCTGCCGTCGAAGCCCTTGTCGAGGAGGGGCTTCATCAGGGCGGGGAAGAGCGGCTCGGTGGCGGCGGTGAGGACCAGCGCCAGCACGGCGAGGGCGAACACCCGCCAATACGGCCGGACATAGCCCAGCAAGCGAAAGTAGAGGGCGCGACTGGAAACGGGGGGGGCGGTCATCGAGGCGGATTGCGGGGGGGCCGCAGGGAGCCGGATTCTATCAGCCGCTCATAGAGGGCCGCGAGCCGGTCGGCCATCGCCGCGATATCGCAGTCGGCTGCCGCGGCGCGGGCCGCCGCCGACAGTTGCGGCGCACGCTGCAACAGCGCGTCGAGTTGGAGCGCCAGCGCGGTCGCATCGCCGGGCGGGCAGACGGCGCCGCAATCCCCGACCAGCTCGGCGGCGCCGCAGGCGGTCGTGGTGACCACCGGCAGGCCGCAGGCCAGCGCCTCGAGCGCCGCGTTCGGAAAGGGGTCGTAGCGCGTCGGCAGGCAAAACAGGTCGGCGGCGCCGTAAAAGGGGCGCACGTCGTCCTGCGCGCCGAAGAAGCGCACGCGCTCCGCGATGCCGAGTCGTTCGGCCAGGTCGCGGTAACGCGCCTCGCGCTTGTCACGACCGACGATCCAGGCTTCGGCCGCGGACGTTTCCATGCGCCCCAGCGCTTCGAGTAGTGTCGCCACGCCTTTTCTTGCGAATCCGGAACCGACGAACAGGATGACGGGCGCCGTCCTGTCGGCGTCGACTTTTGCGCGCAGCGCGGCGCGGTGTTCGTCGCGCAGGCCGGGGTGGAAGTGCGCGAGAGCGACGCCGTTGTAGATGACGTGCAACTTGTCGGCGGTCGCGGGAAAACGCCGCGCGATGTCGTCCTTCACCATCTGCGAGTTGCAGATCACGGCGCGGAGGTCGGGGTGACGGAACATCGCCGCCTCGGCGGCGAGCGTGTAGCGGTGCCAAGGGGAGAGCGCGGCGAGCCGCTTGCCGGAAAGTTCCAGCCAGGTCGCATGCACGCCGTCGCCGGCGCGGAAGATGTGGCAGCCGGGGATGCGCTCGTGGCTTTGCACCAGGTCGTAGCGGTTCGACGCGATCAAGCGCTGCACGCAGCGGGCGAAGCTCCAGTCGCGCCAGGTGCGACCGAGGTAGAAGGGGTCGCAGCGCACGCCCTGCGCCTCCCCTTCCCAGCGGCGGGCGACGATCTCCACCGTCACTCCCCGGGCGCGCAGGGCGTCGAGCGCACGCGCGACGAAGCGCTCCGCGCCGCCGTAGGGCGTGTATTTCTGGCGGACGATGGCGAGTTTCATGCCGTTTCGGCCAACAACGCCTCGCAGGCCGCGAGTACCTGTTCGACGGGCAGTTCGGTGAGGCAGGCGCTGATCTTGCTGCCCTCGCAACCATCGCGGCCGCAGGGACGGCAGTCGTGCGCGGCGGAGGCGACGATGCGGTGCGTCACGTTCCACGGCCCCCACTCCCTGTCGCCGGAGGGGCCGAAGATCGCCACGGTGGGCGTGCCCATCGCCGCGGCGATGTGCATCGGCGCGGAATCGACGCCGACGAACAGCCGTGCCCGCGCGGTGAGGGCGGCGAGTTCCTTGAGACTGAGTTGCCCGGAAAAATCGACGAACGGATGGGTCGCCGCGGCCTTGATGTTTTCGACGAAGGCAAGTTCCCTGGCGTCGGGCGCTGCGGTCAGCGCGACGGGCCAGCCCATCTCCTGCAAGCGGTCGGCGAGCTGCGCCGCCTTTTCGGCCGGCCAGCATTTGAACAGCCAGCGCGAAGCGGGGTGCAGATGGATGAAGTTGCCTGCGGCCAGGCCATGCCGGGAAAGCAGCGCGGCGACGCGTTCTTCCGCCGCCGCGCCGGGAACGAGGGTGACCCGCTTGTCTTCTTCCGTCGGCTCGATTCCCAGCGCGCGCAGGCTGTCGAGATTGGTCTCCACCGTGTGGCGGTGTGGATGGGATTGCGCCGGATAGAAATGGGTGAAGCTGCGCTCCCAGAAGCGGCCGGTGTAGCGCGGCGCGACCGACCAGCGCGGATGCAGCAGGCGCGTGAGCCATGCCCCGCGCCGATGCACCGACAGGTGTATCACGAGGTCGTAGTCGCGGCGGCGCAACTCCTGCAACAGCCGCCATTCGGCGGCGAGACGACGAAGCGGCCCGAGCCGCTTCCAGTTGCGGTCGATGGTGTGCAGTCCGGACAATGCCGGGTGCCCGGCGAGCATCGGCGCGGTCTCGGCATAGACGAGCGCATCGACCTGGGCGGCGGGTGCGCAACGCTTCAGCGCCGCAATCACGGGGGCGGCCAGCAGCACGTCGCCGTGGTGGCGCAGTTTGATGACCAGCGCGCGCTGGAAGGACGGGGGCGGCATGGGCGGATTCTACTTGGCGAGCCTCTGGCAAAATGCGCCCATGCCCAAGCTTTCCGCCGTCATCATCGCCAAGGACGCCGCCGACCGGCTGCCTGCCTGCCTTTCCTCGCTGGATTTTTGCGACGAGATCCTCGTCGTCGATTCTGGCAGCGACGATGCCACCGTCGGGATCGCCCGGGCCGCCGGCGCGCGGGTGATCGAAACCCACTGGCGCGGCTACGGCCCGCAAAAGCAGTTCGCCGTCGGGCAGGCAGCGCACGACTGGGTGTTGTGCGTCGATGCCGACGAGCGGGTCAGCGACGCGCTGCGCGCGGCCATTCTTGCCGTCTTGCCGGCGTCGACTTTTTTCGCATACCGCCTCGCCCGCTGCAACCGTTTCATGGGCCGCTACCTGCGGCATGGCGAGGGCTATCCCGACTGGAACCTGCGCCTGTTCCACCGCGCGCACGCGCGCTGGAGCGACGACGCCGTGCACGAACATGTGATCGCCGACGGGCCGGTCGGCACGCTGGCCGGCGATCTGTTGCACGACTCGGCCGAATCGCTCGAACGCTATCTCGAAAAGCAGAACCGCTACTCGTCGCTCGCCGCCGAAGCCGCGCTGGCGCGCGGCGAGCGAAGCTCGGCGGCGCGGTTGCTGCTGTCGCCGTTGGCGCGCTTTTTCAAGTTCTATGTCCTGCGGCAAGGCTTTCGCGACGGCCTGCCCGGCCTCGCGCATATCCTGATCGGCTGCTGGGCGAGTTTCGCCAAGCATGCGAAAATGCTCGCCCTGCAACGTTGACAATCGCGTTCCCCATGTGCACGATGCCGCGCCCGACGAGGTCTATTTCTGGGCTACGCACGGCGGCGAAGCGATCTGTTGATCATGCAGGGCGGTGCCAAGCCTATCGCCTACGAAATCAAATATACGGATCGCCCCCCGTCCCAGCCGTTCGATGCATGCCGCGCTCGAAACGCTCGAACTCGACGAGCTGCGCGTCGTTCATCCGGGCGCCAAATCCTTTCCGTTGGGCGAACGCATCCGCGCCATCGCATTCGAGGAGATGTTCCGATGAATCCACCCCCCGTCGTTGCCGTCATCGGTCTGGGCTATGTCGGTCTGCCCTTGGCGGTCGAATTCGGCAAGAGATATCCGACGATCGGTTTCGATCTGTCCGCCGCCAAGATCGCCGCCTACCGGGAATGCCGCGATCCGACCGGCGAAGTGGCGCCCGACGAGCTGCGCGCCGCCATGCATCTCGAATGCACCGACGATCCGTGCCGTCTTGCCGGCGCCGACTTTATCGTCGTCGCCGTCCCCACGCCGGTCGATGCGGCCCATCGGCCCGATTTCGGGCCGTTGCAGTCGGCCTCGGCGACCGTCGGCCGGCACATGAAGCCGGGCGCCACGGTGATCTACGAATCCACCGTCTATCCCGGCGCCACCGAAGAAGTCTGCATCCCGATCCTCGAACGGGAATCCGGCCTGAAGTGGAAAAAGGACTTCTTCGTCGGCTACAGCCCCGAGCGCATCAACCCCGGCGACAAGGAGCACACGCTGATCCGGATCGTCAAGGTCGTCTCCGGCGACAGTCCCGACACGCTCGAAAAGGTCGCCGCGCTCTACGAATCGATCATTGCGGCCGGTGTGCACCGCGCCGGCAGCATCGCGGTGGCCGAAGCCGCGAAGGTGATCGAGAATACCCAGCGGGATCTCAACATCGCCTTGATGAACGAACTGGCGATCCTGTTCGACAAGCTCGGGCTCGATACGACCGAGGTGCTGGAGGCGGCCGGCACGAAGTGGAATTTCCTCAAGTTCCGGCCTGGGCTGGTCGGCGGCCACTGTATCGGCGTCGACCCCTACTACCTGACGCACAAGGCCGAGATGCTCGGCTACCACCCGCAGGTGATCCTCGCCGGGCGCAGGATCAACGACGGCATGGGCAAGTTCGTCGCCGAGAAGACGGTCAAGCGGATGATCCAGGCCGGCATCGGCATCAAGGGCGCGCGGGTGAATGTGCTGGGGCTCACCTTCAAGGAAAACTGTCCCGACCTGCGCAATTCGAAGGCGCCGGACATCGTTGGCGAGCTCGCCGACTTCGGCTGCGCGGTGGCGGTCCATGACCCGCTCGCCGACCCGGCCGAGGCGCGACACGAATACGGGCTGAGGCTTTGTCCCTGGGACGAACTGCCGCCGGCCGATGCCTTGGTGCTTGCCGTCGCGCATCGCGCCTACGCCGAGATCGGCGCGGCCGGCATCGCCTCCCGGCTGAAACCGGGCGGCGTGATTGCCGACGTCAAGGCATTGTTCGCCGCCGCCGATTTCCCCGCTGCCGGAGACTACTGGCGCCTTTAACGGGTGATGCGCTGCGCCAGTGTGCGGTAAAGCGGCGGGCAGAGCGCGCGCGAGACCGCCGAGGCGAGCAGGGCGACGATCATCAGGTCGATGACGATGCCGTAGCCGCTGACCATCTCCATGACGATGACGAAGGCGGTGATCGGCGCCTGCGTCACGGCGGCGAGGAAACCCGCCGTGCATAGCACGAGGATGGTGCCGGCGCTCAACTGGTCGCCCAGCAGGGCGGCAAGATTGTTGCCCAGCCCCGCGCCGATCGCCAGCGCCGGCGCGAAGATGCCGCCCGGCACGCCGCTGGCGTAGGAGAGCAGGGTGGCGAAGAACTTGTCGATGCCGTAATGCCAGGGCAGGTCGGCGGTGCGCTCGAACAGCGCGCGCGTTTCGACGAAGCCGGTGCCGAAGCTGCTGTTGTCGGAGATGAGGCCGATCACCGCGATCAACAGGCCGCAGATCGCGGCGTAGCGGATCGGGTGGGCGTTGCGGAAAGCGGAGAAGAACGGGCCGTTTCTGGCGGTGGAGAGCAGCATCAGCCGCGCGAAGGCGCCGCCGGCCAGCCCGCAGGCGACGGCGAGCAGCAGCACCCAGAGGATCTGCACGTGGCTTTTGAGACCGGTAAAGCTCACCCAGCCGAAATAGGCGGCGTTGCCCAAAAGCGCCTGCGAGACCACGCCGGCGATGACGATGGCGACGATCAACAGGCCGCTCATGCGCTGATCGAGGCCGCGGTTGAGCTCCTCGATCGCGAACATGATGCCGGCCAGCGGCGTGTTGAAGGCGGCGGCGATGCCGGCGGCGCCGCCGGCAGCGATCAGGTGGCGGCGCTGGATGTTGAAGCGGCGCGGCAGGTGTCCGTGCAGGCTGTTCATCACGGCGGCGCCGACCTGCACCATCGGCCCTTCGCGGCCCATCGAAAAGCCGGCGAACAACGCGGCGGCGCCCAGGACGATCTTGCCGCAGGCGATCCGGAGCGTCAGCAGCGGCCGCCAGCCTTCCGGCGTGCGTTTGTCGGTATGAAGTTCCGCCAGCGTTTGCGGAATACCGCTGCCTTCCGCGCCGGCGAACCAGCGGCGCGTCGCCCAGACCACCGCCGCGCCGCCGGCCGGACAGATCAGCAGCGGCCACCACCAGTGCCGTTCGGAAATGTCGCGGAAAGCCTGGACCGCCGCTTCCGACAGTTCGGCAAACAAGACCGCGAGCAGGCCGACGACCACCGCGCCGGCCCAGACCAGCAGACGGCCTTGCCAGAAATGCAGCCAGGCGATGCGGCGACGGCGCGTGCGCTTTTCCGTCGCCGGGGGGTCAAGTGCGTCGATAAAGCTCGCCCCCCTGCCTCACGAACTCGATGGATTTCTCCGCCATGCCCTTTTCGGCGTATTCGCGCACGTCCTGGGTGATCTTCATCGAGCAAAAATGCGGGCCGCACATCGAACAAAAGTGCGCCAGCTTGGCGCCCTGCGCCGGCAGGGTCTCGTCGTGGAATTCGCGCGCCTTGTCCGGGTCGAGGCCGAGGTTGAACTGGTCCTCCCAGCGGAACTCGAAGCGCGCCTTGGAGAGCGCGTTGTCGCGCGCCTGCGCGCCGGGATGGCCCTTGGCCAGATCGGCGGCATGCGCGGCGATCTTGTAGGCGATGATGCCGTCCTTGACGTCGTTCTTGTCGGGCAGGCCCAGGTGCTCCTTCGGCGTCACGTAGCAGAGCATCGCCGTGCCATACCAGCCGATCAGCGCCGCGCCGATCGCGCTGGCGATGTGATCGTAACCGGGAGCGATGTCGGTGGTCAGCGGCCCGAGCGTGTAGAACGGCGCTTCCTTGCACCACTTCAGCTGGAGGTCCATGTTCTCCTTGATCATGTGCATTGGCACGTGGCCGGGGCCTTCGATCATCACCTGCACGTCGTGTTTCCAGGCGATGTCGGTCAGCTCGCCGAGCGTCTCGAGCTCCGCCAGTTGCGCCTCGTCGTTGGCGTCGTAGAGGCTGCCGGGACGCAGGCCGTCGCCGAGACTGAAGGCCACGTCGTAGGCCTTCATGATTTCGCAGATCTCCTCGAAATGCGTGTAGAGGAAGTTCTCCCGGTGATGCGCAAGACACCACTTGGCGAGGATCGAGCCGCCGCGGCTGACGATGCCGGTCAAGCGCCGCGCGGTCAGCGGGATGAACCGCAGCAGCACGCCGGCGTGGATCGTGAAGTAGTCGACGCCCTGCTCGGCCTGTTCGATCAGCGTATCTCTGAACAGCTCCCAGGTCAGCGCCTCGGCCTTGCCGTCGACCTTCTCCAGCGCCTGGTAGATCGGCACCGTGCCGATCGGCACGGGAGAGTTCCTCACGATCCACTCGCGCGTCTCGTGGATGTTCTTGCCGGTGGACAGATCCATCACCGTGTCGCCGCCCCAGCGGATCGCCCAGGTCATCTTGTCGACTTCCTCCTGAATGGAAGAGACGATGGGCGAGTTGCCGATGTTGCAGTTGATCTTGGTCAGGAAGTTGCGGCCGATGATCATCGGCTCGGCTTCCGGGTGGTTGATGTTGGCCGGGATGATGGCGCGACCGCGGGCGACCTCGTCGCGCACGAACTCGGGCGTGATGACCTTCGGAATGGCGGCGCCGAAGCCCTGGCCCGGATGCTGGGTCCTGAGCAGTTCGGAGAGTCCTTCGAGGCGCTGGTTCTCGCGGATGGCGACGAACTCCATTTCCGGGGTAATGATGCCCTTCCTGGCGTAGTGCATCTGCGTGACATTCCTGCCCGGCTTGGCGCGGCGCGGCGGCCGGGCGCGGGCGAGGCGCAGTGAGGCCAGTTCGGGATCGGCGAGCCGCGCGCGACCGTATTCCGACGACTGCGCCGGCAGGCGTTCGGTGTCGCCGCGCTCCTCGATCCACGGCTCGCGCAGCGGCGCGAGGCCCTGGCGGATATCGATCTTCGCCGCCGGATCGGTGTAGGGGCCGGAACAGTCGTAGACGAAAATCGGCGGATTCTTCTCACCGCCCAGGCTGCTGGGCGTGTCGGACTGGACGATCTCGCGCATCGGCACGCGGATGTCGGGCCGCGAGCCGACGACATAGACTTTTCTCGAGTTGGGGAGGGGCTGGATCGCCGCGCCGTCGACCTGGGCTGTGGCGGCGACGAATTTGTCGTGTGCGTTCATGCGGGTATGGCTCCATGGCTCGACCCGTCAAGCTACTTTAATCGGCGCGGGAAAGCAACCGTGGCGGCAAAATGGCCGAAGTCGCTAAAGTAGATGAAGAAGATGCCGTAACTCCGCAAACGTAAAGAAGAAGGGGAGTCCCATGTCTGTATCCGCCCACCGCAAGCTTTCCGCCGTGGCCGTGGCCGTCTTTTCCATTTCCCTGCCGGCGGTCGCCGCGCAATGGCAGACGGTTGCCAGCCAGGCCGGCGGAACCATCGAGATCGACAAGAGCCGTCTGGTGCGCCTCGAGGGCGGCCGAACCGCTGCATGGACGCGGCTCACGCTTGAGCAGCCGGTGCTCGATTTCGAAAGCCGCCTGCGTTACACGGTCGTGCAGGCATTCAACCACTACGATTGCGCCAATGGCGCCTTCGCTACACAGCGGCGCGTCTATCTGCTCGACGGTCGCGAGGTGAAGACCGAGCGCGTGGCCGCGCCGCGCGCCATCGCGGTCGAGCCGGGCGGCCTCGATGCGCGCGCGCTCACCGCCGCCTGCGGCCCGCGCGGCGCGATCGAGGCGCGGCAAGTCGCGGAACGCGCCGCCGCCGTCCTCAACGCCGGAAACGACCGCCCGCGTCCGATGTATGCCGAGATGGTCAGCGCCGGCGATCGTGCTCCGCCGCGCGCGACGAAGGTGGCCGATACCCCGGTGGCGCCCGCCGCCGAGAAGCCGCGCTTTTTCGACATGCCGGTGATCGACAAGTCCAAGGCCGAGGATCCGTTCAAGGGCGCGGCGGCGCCCCTGCCGGCGCCGGCCACGCCGCCTGCCGCGCCGCAGCCCCCGCGCCAGGCGCCCGCCGCCGCTTCGCCGCCCGCTGCCCCCGCGGCCCGCCCGGCCCCCGCGCCGGCGCCGACGCCCGCGCTGGCCCAGGAACCGAGCCGCCAGCAGCGCGAGCTGATGCTCGCCACCACCGGGCCGCGCCGCGCTGCCAAGAAACCGCCGGCCGAGCCGCCTCCGCCCGATTATTCGAAGGCGCAGTGGGGCTACGCCGGCCTCGGCGCGCCGGAAAACTGGGCGAAGATCCGTCCCGAATACGCCCTGTGCGCGAACGGCAAGCGCCAGTCGCCCATCGACATCCGCGGCGGCATCAAGGTCGATCTCGAACCGATCAAGTTCGACTATCGCCTCACGCACTTTCGCATCGTCGATACCGGGCACACGATCCGCGTCGATGTCGGCGAGGGCAACAGCATCACGGTGATGGGCCGCGTCTGGCCGCTCGATCACATCGTCTTCCGGCGTCCCGGCGAGGAGCGCATCGGCGGCAAAATCTTCGACATGTCGATGCAACTGGTGCACCGCGACTACGACGGCAGCACCGCCATCGTCGCCGTGCCGATGGAACGCGGCGGCGAGCACCCGCTCATCCAGGCGTTGTGGAACCACATGCCGCTCGAAGTCGGCATGGAGGTGATGCCCTCGCACACCGTGATCGACCTGGCCCGCCTCCTGCCGGAGCGGCGCGAATATTTCACCTACATGGGTTCGCTGACGACGCCGCCTTGCACCGAAAACGTGCTGTGGATGGTCTTCAAGCAGCCCATCCAGGTCTCGCAGGAGCAGATCGCCATCTTCGCGCGGCTGTATCCAAACAATGCACGACCGGTGCAGCCGACGCACGACCGGCTGATCAAGGGATCGCGCTGAGGATGCGGCGGATCGGCGCAGGCAGGGGCGCATGTCCGAGTCGTGCGCGATCTGCCCAGCACAGGCCGGTTTCGGTCGCCCGCGGCGGGCGCGCGACGGCGCAGACCAGCGGTCGGATGCGCAGGCGGAAATGCGTGAAGGCATGCGAAAAAGTCGACCCCGGCGAGACGGCGAGCACCCGCGCGCCGAAGCGCTGCGCGCAATACGCTGCGGGGTCGGCATCGGCGGGCAGCTCGGGCAGGGACAGCAGGCCGCCCCACACTCCCGCCGGCGGGCGCTTTTCCAGCAGGACGGACTCCCCGGCGCGCAGCACCAGCAGCGTCGTCGCCCGCTCGGGCAGCGTCTTGCGTGGCTTCGGTGTGGGCAGCTCGCTGGTGCGCCCTGCGCGGCAGGCGATGCAATCCTCAGAAACGGGACAGGCGTCGCAGCGTGGCCTGCCGCGCGTGCAGACCGTCGCGCCCAGGTCCATCTGCGCCTGGAGGTAGGCGGCCACGTCGCGTCTGGGCAGCAAGGCTGCGGCGTCTTGCCAGAGCCGACTTTCCACGGCGGTGCAGCCGGGGAAACCGTCGATGCCGCGATGGCGGCACAGCAGACGCTTGACGTTGCCGTCGAGAATCGGCGCACGCGCGCCGAAGCAGAACGCGGCGATGGCGTTCGCGGTGGAACGGCCGATGCCGGGCAGGCGGGCGAGCGTCGCCGGATCGCGCGGAAACTCTCCGCCATGCTTCGACAGAATGGCCTGCGCGCAGGCGTGCAGGTTGCGTGCACGGGCGTAGTAGCCCAGCCCGCTCCACAGCGCCATGACGTCCTCCTGCGGCGCGGCGGCGAGCGCGGCGAGCGTCGGCAGCCGCGCGAGAAAGCGTTCGTAATAGGGGATCACCGTGGCGACCTGCGTCTGCTGCAGCATGATCTCCGAGAGCCAGACGCGATAGGGGTCTTCGGTGCGCTGCCAGGGCAGGTCGTGGCGACCGTGGCGCCGTTGCCAGTCGATCAGGCGTTGGGCAAAGGAAGAAGGCATGAAGGGAATCTGGAGCGGGCGATGGGAGTCGAACCCACGTCTCTGGCTTGGGAAGCCAGGGTAATAGCCGTTATACGACGCCCGCGGCAGGAAGGCGACGCATTCTAGCGATTTCGCGATTCATCGGGCAAGCGGTGTTACGATGCACGACCAAGGGTATAAGAAGACCGTGAAGATCATCAGGATAAGACAGCGATGAGTGAGGGGCTTGGCGGGGCATCCGCCCGCACCGCGTCAGCGATCGGCAACGTCGTCGCTTTCGGCAGCGGGGAGGTCTTGCTGCCGGCATGGATCGATCGCCGCCCGGACGGGCTGTATGTCGATGCGCAGACGGCTGCGCGCGAGCGCGGTTTTCCGACCTTCGTCGAGCGCGTCTTCGCTGCCGGGGCATATTTCGTCAGCCTCGACTATCCGCTGTTCCTGAGTCTCCTGTACGAACTGGACGCTCCGCCGGGCGTGCCGCAACGGCTGGCCGCCGACATCGCGCCATTTCCGGCACAACGACGCGCTCTGTATCGTGGCGTGAAGATCGCCGGCGACAAGAGTGCGGCCGACTATCTGTTCGAGCCGCTGGAAATCGAGGTCGAAGAACATGTGCTCACCGAAAGCGGCGTCATGGAGATGCGCAAGCGCGGCGAGCCGACGCAGCTCGACTTCGACGAGTTCGTCGCGGCGATGTGGGAAAAGGGTCTGCGCTTCGGCATCGACGAGCCGCTCGTGCGCGCGGCCATCGCCGGCGGCCAGCCGCAGCGCCTCACGGTGGCGCGGGCGCTCGCGCCCGTGCCGGGCAAGGATGCGAGCATCGAGGAAAAGACCGCGAACCTGCGCCGCGACAACGCGCCAAGAATTCTGCCCGACGGGCGCATGGATTTGCGTCAGTTCAAAAACCGTTTTCCGCAGATCGCCGGCGGGGCGCGCCTGCTGAAGAAGATTCCGCGCACACCGGGGAAATCCGGGCGCAATGTCGCCGGGGCGCTGCTCGAACCGGAAAACCCCAAGGATTTCGATTTCGCCGCGCTGGCCGGGCCCGGCACCCGCGTCGTCAAGGGGATGGATGGCGAATACCTCGTCTCGGCCATGGATGGCTTCATCAACATCGACAACAAAACCAACCAGCTGTCCGTGACCGAGAAGATGATCAGCCGCGAAGGCGTGAGCATGAAGACGACCGGCGACGTGGCCTTGGCCGGCGACGAATTCGAAGAATACGGCGAAGTGAAGGATCGGCGCGTCGTCGAAGGCAAGCACATGACCTTCTTCGCGGACGTCTTCGGTCGCATCGTTTCGCGCGGCGGTCGCATCGTCTTCAAGGCCTGCATCGCGGGCGGCCAGGCGACGAGTCCGGGCGGCAGCATCGTCGTCGAGGGGCGCGCCTCCAGTGCGACGCTGGAAGCGCGCGGCGGCGAGATTCGCATCGAGTCTGCCGAAGGTTGCGAAATCGTCGCCAACCGGATCGAGATCGCCCATGCCGTCAATTGCAATGTGCTCGGCGAAGAGGTGCAGATCGACAAGAGCGAAGGCTGCGCGATCGCCGGCAAGCATGTCAGGATCGCGCAAAGCGGCGCACGCAAAGAAATCGAGACGATCATCGCCGTGCTGGTGCCCGACATGACGCGCCACGAACGTAACGCCAGCGCCCTGGAAGCCGAGCGCGAACGACTCGAACGGCAGATCGCCGAACTGGATACGCGGCAGGCCCGTATGGAAGAAGAGGTGTCGGGCTTCAAGCAGTTTCTCGCCCTCGCCGTCACCATCGCGAAGGGCGGCGCGAAGTTGTCCGACGCGCACGAGGCGAACTGGCGCCAGGCGCAGGCGCGCTTTGCCGCGCCGCTGCGCGAGTGGCAAGGTTTGCAGAAGCTGCGCAGCGAAGCCCAAAGAGAACTCGAGAACCTGCGGGCCGAACTTGCAGCGCTGGCCGACAAAAAAGCGCATGCGGGCGACGGCATCGGTTGTTCCATCGAACGGATAGTTGGCGACACCCTCGTGCGCCGGCTCGCTTTTCAGCCCGATCAGGCCATCACGAGCGGCACGCAGGCGGGAGAGCTTGCCAGCCGCTTGCGCGAATTCGGCGTGAGCGGCGACCGCCTGTTCTGGGGCGCGAGCGGTTCCTTCGCCTGGCGTCACGACACCGGCGAATGCGCTGTCGGCCAGGAGGTCTGAAGGCGGGCGAATGAGCCTGCATGGTAAGATTCGCCATGCTCGAAATTCACGTCAATGGCGCGCCGCGCCGGCTTGAAACGCCGCTTACCGTGGCCGACTTGCTGGAACGCGACGGCCTTGCCGGTCGGCGCGTGGCGGTGGAAAGAAACGGCGAGATCGTGCCGAAAGGCCGGCACGCCGAGACCCTTCTCGCCACGGGCGACCGCATCGAAATCGTCGTCGCCGTCGGCGGCGGTTAGGGACAGGTTTCATGGAAGACGAACTCGTCATCGCCGGCAAGGCCTATGCTTCGCGCCTGCTCGTCGGCACCGGCAAATACAGGGATTTCGACGAGACGCGCCGCGCCGTCGAGGCTTCCGGCGCCGAAATCGTCACCGTCGCGATCCGCCGCACCAACATCGGCCAGGATCCCAAGCAACCATCGCTGCTTGATGCCTTGCCGCCGTCGCGGTTCACCTACCTGCCGAACACCGCTGGCTGCTACTCCGCCGACGAGGCGGTACGCACCCTGCGCCTGGCGCGCGAGCTTTTGGACGGCCACAGCCTCGTCAAGCTCGAAGTGCTCGGCGACGAGGAGACGCTGTTCCCCAACATGCCGGAAACCCTGAAAGCCGCCGAAACGCTGGTCAAGGAAGGCTTCCAGGTCATGGTCTACTGCTCCGACGATCCGATCCAGGCGCGGATTCTCGAAAGCATCGGCTGCGTGGCGGTGATGCCGCTCGCCTCGCTGATCGGCTCGGGCATGGGCATCCTCAATCCGTGGAACCTCGGGCTCATCATCGAGAAGGCGAAGGTGCCGGTGCTCGTCGATGCGGGCGTCGGCACGGCCTCGGATGCCGCGATCGCGATGGAGCTCGGTTGCGATGGCGTGCTGATGAATACCGCGATCGCCGGGGCGAAGGACCCCGTCCTCATGGCTGGCGCGATGAAAAAGGCCGTCGAGGCCGGCCGCGACGCTTTCCTCGCCGGTCGCATGCCGAAGAAGTTCTACAGCGCGAGCCCGAGTTCTCCGACCACGGGCCTGATCGGTTCGTGACCCGGCATCGCCGTTCGTTGGCTGCGCCGCTCATGTGGGCGGTGCTGGCGTCTGCGGCGTGGGCCCAGCAGCCGCCGGGCTACGCCTTCGACCGTCCCGAGGTTCTCGCCAGCCAACGCGTCTGGGGCATCGCCCATGGCGTGCGCCTTCTGGCGCACGCCTGCGCGCGCGCCGGATACGGTGCGGCGGCCGAGGCATATGTGGCCTGGCAGGAGCGCGAACTGCCCGCCATCCTTGCGATGAGCCGCGAACTGGCCGAACACTATTTCGGCGAGCCGGAGGCGGCGCCGGATCAGCTGGCCGCCATGCTCGGGTTGCAACACACCCTGTCGCTGGCGCAGGAAGCGCTCGAACCGGCCTGCACGACGCTTGCCGAAGCGCTGGCACAGTCCCGCTACGATCTGAGCGGGCGGCGCGAGGAGTTTCTCAAGCGATGACGGCGCCCCTGTCCCGACGCCCGATCCGCAGCTTCGTGCTGCGCCAGGGGCGCGTCTCGAATGCCCAGCAGCGCTACTACGACGAGGGCCTGCCGCGCTTCGGGCTTCCTTACGCCGCCGCGCCGCTCGACCTGAATGCAGTCTTTGGCAGGGATGCGCCGAAGTTCCTCGAAATCGGCTGCGGCATGGGCGAGACCACCGCCCGCATCGCCGCCGAACATCCCGAGAACGACTACCTCGGCATCGAGGTGCATACGCCCGGCGTCGGCAGCCTGCTGAAGGAGATCGCCACGCGCGGGCTCGCCAACCTGCGCGTGATCCGCCACGACGCGGTGGAAGTCGTGCGCGACATGATTCCCGCCGGGGCGCTGGCCGGCATCCATGTCTATTTTCCCGACCCCTGGCCGAAGAAACGCCACCACAAACGCCGCCTGATCCAGCCGCCCTTCGTGCATGAACTGGCCTTGCGGCTCGCGCCGGGCGGTTACCTCCACTGCGCGACCGACTGGGAGGACTACGCGCGGCAGATGCTGGAGGTGCTGTCCGCCGAACCCCTGCTGAGAAATACGGCGGAAGGCTTTGCGCCACGGCCCGAGTGGCGGCCGCAGACCAAGTTCGAGCAGCGCGGCCTGCGGCTGGGCCACGGCGTCTGGGATGTCCTCTTTACGCGGCGAGAAAAAGACTGATCGATCGGTTGAGGAAGCGCCGTCCCAGCGGCGTCGGCTTGAGCCGGCCGGCGGCGATTTCCAGCAGTCCCTCCTGCCGTCCTGTCAGCGTCGACTTTTCGATGGCGGCAAAGGGCAGACCAGTGCGCTCGCTGAACAGTTCCAGCGGCACGCCCTCGTTGAGGCGCAGCGCGTTCATCATGAATTCGCCCGGCAGGTCTTCTGTCGTTACCGGATGCCAGTCGCGCGCCGCCGGATCGGCCAGATAGTCCTTCGGGTGGCGCGGCCGCGCCTCGCGGACAACGGCAGCGTTGGCGAAGGGCAGCCCCGAGCCAACGCGGCACGCGCCGGAGGCGCAATCCGCAACGCGCTTGTCGCGGCGCCGCCCCGTGTTGTCGAGCGCAGCGAGCAGACTCGAACCCCCCGAGAGGGGGGCGAAGGGGGGCGGGCTTAATTTTGAATGCGCGCCGGCGCCGATGCCCAGATAGTCGCCGAACGTCCAGTAATTGAGGTTGTGCTGGCAGCGCTGGCCAGGCTTCGCGAAGGCCGAAGTCTCGTAGTGTGCGAAGCCGGCGGCGGCGAGCGTTGCCTCGACCATCTCCTGCATGTCCGCCGCGAGGTCGTCGTCGGGCAGCGGCGGCGGCGCGTGGGCGAAGGCGGTGTTCGGCTCCAGCGTCAGGTGATAGGCGGAGAGGTGACCGACGCCCGTCGCGACGGCGGTTTCCATATCGCGGCGCGCCTCGGCCAGCCTCTGTTCCGGCAGGGCATACATGAGATCGAGGTTGACGCGCCCGAAGTGCGCGAGCGCGATGTCGATGGCGCGGCGCGCATCAAGCCCCGAGTGGATGCGGCCGAGCGCGGCGAGCTTGCGGTCCTCGAAGCTCTGGATGCCGAGCGAGAGCCGATTCACGCCGGCGTCCGCGTAGGCCGCGAAGCGTTCCGCCTCGACGGCGCCGGGATTCGCTTCGAGCGTAATCTCGGCGTCGGGCAGCAGCGGCAGGCGCATGCGCAGCGCCGCGAGCAGCGCCTCGACCGTGCTGCCCGCCATCAGGCTGGGCGTGCCGCCGCCGATGAAGACCGAGACGATCGGCCGGCCCCAGACCGCCGGCAGCGCGGCGTCGAGGTCGGCGATCAGCGCTTCGAGATAAGCGGCCTCCTGCGGCGCGCTCTCATGCGAATTGAAATCGCAGTAAGGGCATTTCCTGACGCACCACGGCCAATGGACGTAGAGCGCGAGGGGAACGGCGGCGTTCACACGTCGAGCTTGAGGCGTTCCATCAGCTGCTTGAGCGCCTTGCCGCGATGGGAGCGCTTATTCTTTTCCTCGGCGGAAATCTCGGCGGCGGTCTGGTTCAGGTCGGGCACGAGGAAGTGGGGGTCGTAGCCGAAGCCGCCCGCGCCGCGCGGCGTGTCGACGATCTCGCCGTGCCATTCGCCCTCGCAGATGATCGGTTGCGGGTCGTCGGCGCGATGCACGAACACCAGCACCGCGACGTAATGCGCGCGGCGATCGCTCTTGCCTTGCAGTTCCGCGATCAGCTTTTCGTTGTTGCGTGCGTCGGACTTCGGTTCGCCGGCATAGCGGGCCGAATACACGCCGGGCGCGCCGCCGAGCGCGGCGACGCAGATGCCGGAATCGTCGGCCAGCGCCGGCAGACCGGTGAGCCGCGCGGCATGGCGCGCCTTGGCGAGCGCGTTCTCGACGAAGGTGACGTGCGGCTCCTCGGCCTCGGGGATGTCGAAGTGCGCCTGCGGCAGCACCTCGATGTCGAGCTGCGCCAGCATCTGCCCGAATTCGCGCAGCTTGCCGGCGTTGTTGGAAGCGAGGACGATCCGTTTCATTCGACGCCCAATGCGCTTTTCTGCGCCGCGACGATTTGCCGGATGCCTTTTTCCGCCAGCGCCAGTAGCGCGTCGAGTTCGGCGCGGGTGAAGGGCGCGCCCTCGGCCGTGCCCTGGATTTCGCAGATGCCGCCGGCGCCGGTCATGACGACGTTCATGTCGGTGTCGCAGGCCGAATCTTCGTCGTAGTTGAGGTCGAGTACCGGCGCGCCGCCGACGATGCCGACCGAGACGGCGGCGACGAAGTCCTTCATCGGGTGCGCGGCCAGCTTGCCGGCCGCGACTAGGCCGGAGAGCGCGTCGTAGAGGGCGACGCAGGCGCCGGTGATCGCGGCGCAGCGCGTGCCGCCGTCGGCCTGGATGACGTCGCAGTCGAGCGTGATCTGGCGCTCGCCGAGGGCGGCCAAGTCGGTGACGGCGCGCAAGCTGCGGCCGATCAGGCGCTGGATTTCCTGCGTGCGGCCCGATTGCTTGCCGCGGGCGGCCTCGCGCTCGGTGCGCGTGTGCGTCGAGCGCGGCAGCATGCCGTATTCGGCGGTGATCCAGCCCTGTCCCTTGCTCTTGAGGAAGGGCGGCACTTTCTCCTCGACGCTCGCGGTGCAGAGCACTTTGGTGTGGCCGAATTCGACCAGCACGCTGCCTTCGGCATGGCGCGTGTAGTGGCGGGTGATGGTGAGCGGGCGCAGCGCGTCGGGGGCGCGGCCGTCGGGTCTTGGGGTCATGGCGATTCCTTGGCGTGCAGACGGTCGTAGGGAGTATTGAGGGTGCGGTCGAAATCTTCGCGCGTCCAGCTGCGCGGCGGTTCGGGTTGGGCGCGCTCGTCGTCTTCGCCTTCCCAGGCCATCAGGAGCAGCGAGAGATTGTCGCGCCCGGGGCCGGCGGCGGATTCGACGCGGTCGAGCAGTCCGGGCGCCGACCGGACGGCGTTGCGTACCGACAGCATGGCGAGCGGCATGTCGTCGGCAAGCGCTCCCCACAGACCGTCGGTGCATAGCAGCAAGACGTCGCCGCGCTTGAGCGGCAGCGTTTCCGAGAACTCGAAGCGCGGCGCGAGTTCGGCGCCGAGGCAGCTCGTCAGCGTGTTGCGCTGCGGGTGGGTTCGCGCGGCGTCTTCCGAAAGGCGGCCTTCGTCGATGAGCGCCTGCACGCGCGAATGGTCGCGCGTGCGCATGAGCACCCGGCCGTTGCGCAGCACGTAAAGCCGCGAATCGCCGGCGTGCGCCCAGGCCGCGAAGCCGTCTTGCACGACGCAGACGACACAGGTGGTGCGCGGCCGGTCGTCGAGCTTGCGCAACGCGGCCTGGGCGAGAACGGCCGTGTGGGCGCCGGCCAGCGCGTCGGCGAGGAAGGCTTGCGGATTGGTCAGCCGCGGGCGCGCTTGGCGCTGGAAAGTGGCGAGGATGCTGCGGATCGCCGCCTCGGCCGCGACCTCGCCGTGGCCGTGGCCGCCCAGCCCGTCGGCCACGGCCATGACGAGGGCGTCCGCGGTGCGGTCGTGGCCGACGCGATCCTCGTTGCGCGTGCGTCCGCCGATACGGCTGTCCTGGAAGAGCGAGAATTTCATGTCTGGAGCGAACTGGCCGGCGCGGGGGTGACAGGTGCGGCGAGCAGGCGTTGGAGGGCGAAGGCGCTTTGCGGTCGCGCCAGCGAATCGAGCCGCAGGCAGCTGTCGATGGTGTCCAGCAGCTGCGGCGAATACCTGCCCGCCCAGCGCTCGCTGGCGGGCGCCAGTTCGTCCTTGACCAGGCGCTGGTCCGCCGGTTGCGGCGAGGCAGCCGCCAGGCAGGCATACATGCTGGCGCCGACGGCATAGACGTCCGTCCACGGCCCTTGACCCGGCTGGTTGCCATACTGTTCCGGCGCGGCGTAGCCCGGCGTGTAGGTGGGGCGCAGGTCGGGGTCGCTGTGCGTCAGCGTCTGGCGCGCGGCGCCGAAGTCGATCAGCACCGGCGAGCCATCGGTGCGCAGATAGATGTTGGCGGGCTTGATGTCGAGGTGCAGCAGACGGTTGGCATGCACCTCGCGCAGGCCGGAGAGCAGGCGGGCGAACACGCCGCGCACGAAGCTTTCGCGCAGTTCGCCTTGGTGGCGCCGGATGTGCTCGTGCAGCGTGCGTCCCTGCTCGTAGCGCATGACCAGATAGACGGTGTCGTTCGCGCGCAGGAAATTGAGCACGCGCACGACGTTGGGGTGATTCAGGCGCGCCAGCGCGATGCCTTCCTCGTAGAAGGCCATCATGCCGCTTTGGTAGGCGGTGCGGTTCGCCGTGGATACCTGCGGCAGCAGGCCGACCTTGCGCTGCGCCAGCGCGACCGGCAGGTATTCCTTGATGGCGACCGGTTCGCCGTGAGGATCGTGGGCGAGATAGACGATAGAAAAACCGCCTTTCGACAGTTGGTGATCGAAGCGGTAGCCGTCGATGACGTGGCCGGGCGGCAGGGGAATGTTGGTCGGGTGCGCGGAAGGCATTGCGGCACATTTTAGTTCCGGCGGTGTAAGCTGGCACGCTTTGCGCACACCGGAACTTCGCCGCCATGGGCATTTACAGCATGACGGGCTACGCCGCGCTCGACCGCGATCTCGGCCAGGTCAGTCTCCATCTCGAACTGAAAAGCGTCAACGGTCGCTTCCTCGATCTCGCCTTCCGTTGCGGCGAGGAGCTGCGCTTTCTCGAAATGCCGCTGCGCGAGCGGCTGACGGCCGCCATCGGTCGCGGCAAGGTCGATTGCCGTCTGTATCTGCAGGCCGGCCATGCCGCCGTGCCGCACCTTGCGCCCGATCTGGTCCTGGTGCGGCGCCTGGGCGAGCTAGATGCCGCCGTGCGGGAGGTGCTGCCCGCCGCCGCGCCGCTGTCGGTCGCCGAGGCCTTGCGCTGGCCGGGCGTGCTGGCTGCGGAAACTCTGGCCGCAGAACGGCTGCAGGCCGAGTGCTTCGCCCTGCTCGACGACGTGCTGCGCGACTTTCTCGCCAGCCGCGCGCGCGAGGGCGCGAAGCTCGCCGACGTGCTGCGCGCGCGTGTCGCCCGCATGCGCGCCGAGATCGCCAAGGTCGAGCCGCTCTTGCCCGCCGCCGTCGCCGATTACACGGAACGGCTTGCCGCCAAGTTGCGTGAGGCGGTGGCGAACCTCGACGAAGAGCGCATCCGCCAGGAAATCGGCGTCTTTGCCGCCAAGATCGACGTGGCCGAGGAACTCGCCCGTCTCGTTGCGCATCTCGCGGAAGTCGAACGCGTGCTGGACAGAGGCGGCGCGGTCGGCAAACGGCTCGACTTCCTCATGCAGGAACTCAACCGCGAGGCGAACACGCTGGCCTCGAAGTCGGTGTCCGCCGCCGTCACCGCCGTGGCGCTGGAACTCAAGCTGCTGATCGAACAGATGCGCGAGCAGGTGCAGAATTTGGAATAGCCTATCCTACCGTCGCATACCGTAGCAGCGAAACCTAAAAAGCCCCTATTTACGTGGCTTTTTTATTTCATACCGTTGCATGCCGTCGCAAGGCATCGCATAATCCGTGTGCCCTCAAGCGTGCCACCATGAGGGCAAAAGTCGAAATCATTGAGGGCACACGCCAATGAGCGAACACGGAGGGCAACATGGGCAAGCTGACAGACCTACAGATTCGAGACTGGATCAAGCGCGGCGAGCGTTTCGACACGCGAGGCGATGGTGACGGGCTTTACCTGCGATTCCGCCCCGTCGACTCCGTGCCAGCGTGGATATTCCGCTACCGATTCGACGGCAAGGCGCGGAAGATGAATCTGGGCAGCTACAAGACTATGAGTCTGGCCGATGCCAGAAAGACCGCCAAGGAAATGCGGGCGCGGGTAGCCCTTGGCTACGATCCTGCTGGCGAGAAACAGGAGCGCAAGCGCGAGGCCGTCCGCAAGATCGAGGAGGCGAAATTGCAGATGACGATGGGTCAGTTGGCCGATGAGTATTTCGCGGCGATGATCCTGGGCCGCTGGAAGCATCCCAACATCGTGCGGGCGCGGATCGAGAACGACATTAAGCCCAACATCGGCAAACTGGCCGTGGCGGACGTGAAGCCCCAGCACATAGACGCCATGCTGCAAACCATCGTCAAGCGCGGTGCGCCCACGATGGCGAACGATGTGCTGCGCTGGGTGAAGCGCATGTTTGACTACGCGATCAAGCGCCAGATGGTGACATTCAATCCGGCAACGGCTTTCAGCCTGATTGATGCAGGGGGCAAGGAAGCAAGCCGCGAACGCTGGCTGACCCGCCCGGAGCTGGTCAAGCTCTTTGAAGCCATGCGGACGGCGAAAGGCTGGAACATCTTGAACACCTACGCCGTCAAGCTGCTGCTGATGCTGGCCTGTCGGCGCGACGAACTGATTACCGCGCCCGTCGCTGAATTCGACCTAGATGCTGCTGTGTGGCATCTGCCAGCGGAGCGCACGAAAACCGGCAAGGCCATCGACATTCCTCTACCGCGTCAGGCCGTGGCGATCCTGCGCGAGCTTGTCAGGATCGGCGGCGGATCCGCATGGCTGTTTCCGGCGAGGAAGATGCAGGAACGCATGGTTCCCCATATCGACCTGAACACGGTGGGTGCGGCGCTGGCGAAAAATATCCGGCCTGTGCTGAAAAAGCAGGGCGTCACTGAATTTACCGTGCATGATCTGCGGCGGACGGCACGCTCGCACCTGTCGGCTTTGGGCGTGAGTCCCTACGTTGCCGAACGCTGCCTCAATCACGCCGTCAAGGGCGTGGAGAGCATCTACAACCGGCATGACTTTTTCGAGGAACGGAAGGCCGCGCTGCAAGCCTGGGCCGATGTGCTTGACCAGTGCGAGCGCGGCGGCGCGGAAGTGATCGAGTTGAAGCCGGCGAAGAAGGGGGCAGCAAATTGACGGCCAGTGATGGACACGAATTGCAAATTCCGGAATTGATCGAATTGGCGCTCGTGAAGGCGATGAGCAAGTGAAAGCCAAGGGTGACAAGGACGCGACCGCCGATCCCGATCAGCGAAGCGCGGAGCGCGTGAAGATCAAACAGGGTTTGGATGAAGCACGGCATGTGTTCGAACGCGGCGGCGACTTGCCGGCCTATCTCGAAAAAGCTCTGATTCGCTACGAAGCAGTGTTTTGGGCAGGAGTTGAGAAGCGCCTGATTATCCCGAAGCTGGTGAAGCGGGCGCACGACAAAGGAATGCCTTTGTCGAAGAAGTCGAGAAAGCGATTGTGCAACCTCTTTTCTGTAAATTTCCGGGTCGGTGGTCATGACGTCCGGGTTACGGGTTGAAGTTGAGATAG
>OGCL01000643.1_pt1 | contig 35265 bp, 41 predicted proteins | sample 1570041 | NCBI WGS metagenome assembly OGCL01 (sample SAMN06266162, study PRJEB24511) | hot springs metagenome | isolation source: Hot spring water | place: South Africa: Limpopo | collected 2015-06-22 | reverse complement strand
GGTCGATCCGGTGACGACGACGGTTCTTGCCATGCCATTCTCCCTTTTTCATGCCTGCTGCGACGCAACACCTCTGCCGAGGTTATGCCCAAAGGCGGAGCACTGGCAATCGTGATTTTGGCGCAAGACTGCTTCGTCGAAATGCATGAATAGCCTCTCGCGCGTTCTCTGTTCGCCAGTTCGAAACAGTCCGTCACCCCGGTGCCGTTTGCATGGCTGTAGGCGAACCTCTATTTCTGGTGCAACGATACAGCGAGAGAGACCCATGGAACTCGGACTTTACACCTTTGCCGATGTCGACCCCAACGCCGCCAACAAAGGCGCGGAAGCCAAGCGTCGCGTGGACGAGCTTCTGGCCGAGATCAAGCTGGCCGATGAGGTCGGTCTCGATGTCTTCGGGCTCGGCGAACACCATCGCCCCGACTATATGGCCTCGTCGCCGGCAACAATTCTGGCGGCCGCTGCCGTGCAGACCAAGAACATCCGGCTGACCAGCGCTGTCTCGGTTCTCTCCTCGGATGATCCGGTCCGGGTCTTCCAGCAATATGCTACCGTCGACCTGCTTTCCAGCGGCCGCACCGAACTGATGGTCGGGCGCGGCTCCTTTATCGAGAGCTTCCCGCTTTTCGGCTACGACCTCGAAGACTACGACCTGCTGTTTGCCGAGAAGCTGCAGCTGCTCATGGAGGTTCGTGAAAACGAGGTGGTCACCTGGGAAGGCCAGACGCGCAAGCCCATTCAGGGCAGGGGTGTCTATCCGCGTCCGCTGCAGGATCTCCTGCCACTGTGGATCGCGATCGGCGGCACGCCGCAGTCGGCGGCACGTGCCGGTTATCTCGGCCTGCCACTGGCGCTTGCCATCATCGGCGGCGAGCCGCATCGCTTTGCGCCTTTCTTCGATCTCTATCGCCAGAGTGCCGCCAAGGCGGGCGTCGACCCGAAGCAGTTGAAGACGAGCATCAACGTGCATGGCTTCATCCATGATACGACGCAATCAGCAGCCGATATCTTCTACGAGCCGCAGGCGGTGGTGATGAACCGAATCGGCCGCGAGCGTGGCTGGGGCCCGACCAACCGGGCGCAGTTCGATGCCTCGCGCGGGCCGCGCGGCGCGCTCTTCGTCGGCGACCCGGAATCCGTGGCCGAAAAGATCGTCGCCATGCACGGCATCTTCAAGAACGACCGCTTCCTGATGCAGATGGCGATCGGGCCCATGCCGCACAAGGAAATCATGCGCGGGATCGAACTCTTCGGAACAAAAGTCGCGCCGCTGGTTCGGAAAGCGTTGACGGAGAAGGCGTCTGCCGCCTAAGGCAGCGCTTATCCCCGCCGTTTAGCCATCGAAGGAATGCCATGATCGTCGAAACCGAAGAGGACCTTACGCGTCTGAAAGACATCGGGCGCATCTGCGCGACGGCGGTGAAGACGATGGCGGCAGCGCTCGAGCCCGGCATCACGACGCGCGAGCTGGACCAGATCGGGCGCAAGGTGCTTGAGGAGAACGGCGCACAGTCGGCGCCGGAGCTCTGCTACCAGTTTCCGGGCGCGACCTGCATTTCAGTCAATGAAGAGATTGCCCATGGCATTCCCGGTGACCGGGTGATCAAGGCGGGCGACCTCGTCAATATCGATGTCTCTGCCGAAAAGTTGGGCTATTTCGGCGATACCGGCTCCTCCTTCATCGTGCCGCCGGGCACGGCGAAGCAGGAACGGTTGCTGCGCGACGGCAAACGGGCGCTGTGGGTCGGGTTGAACCAGGTGAAGACCGGCCGGCCGCTTGCCGATATCGGCAATTCGATCGGCGCCTTCGCCCGAAAGAACCGCTATACGCTGATCACCAATCTTGCCAGCCACGGCGTCGGTCGCTCTTTGCACGAGGAGCCGACCGAGCTTTCGACCTGGCCGGATCCCGACGAGACGCGGATCATGGAGGAGGGGCTTGTGTTCACCGTCGAGCCGTTTCTCTCGCTTGGCGGCCAATGGGCCGAGGACGGCGACAAGGACAACTGGACGCTCTACAGCGAGCCGCGCGCGCCGACGGTGCAGTTCGAGCACACGATCGTGGTGACCAAGAACGGGCCGCTGGTGCTGACGCTCGCCGATTGAGGCGAGCGCTGTGGTGTCTGTTGCGCGCTTACTCGGACTTCGAGAAGCCGACCGCGACGCCCTTCTTCTTGAAATAGGACTGCATGATCTTGCGCCCCTGGCGGTTGGACTGTGCCAGTTTCGACGGCTCAAACACGGCTTCCTTAACGCCTTCCCGTGCCATCGCAGCCTTGAGGGCTGCAATGTGCAGGTCGATGTCCTCGTTGTCGTTGTTGATCGAGGTGTAGATGTTGTCGATGGCCTGCTGCAGGCTGAGATCGCTCATGGGGCACTCCTGAAAAAGCTTTGCGACTTCCCTAGCGATTTTTGGACATGAGGCAAGCGGAGGGTGAAAATCTGTCTTCGCTCTATTCTTACAAACCCGTAATTTTCGCGGGGGTAATTCCGCCACAATTTGGCGATGCCATTGCTGGGCGGAACCTTCTGTCTTAGGTTCTGCCAGCTTTTACAGGACTTCTCCCACACGAAGGTTTCCCGCGTGTTTCACTCCTTCTTTCCTCGGCCCAAGCTGTTCTTCACCTCGGCTGCGATATGGACGCTTGTCTGCATCATCGTCTGGTATACCGTCGGCCCGCAGATGGGCGCGGCGATCGGTCTGCCTCCGTTGGCCGAAGGCCAACAGCCGCCGGTGGGGCTTGCCTTCTTCTTCACGCCCGACAATCTCTGGTTCTATCTGTACTTCACGATTTTCGTGATCATCTTCGGGGCGGCCTGGCAGGTGATTGCCAAGGACCACCCCTGGACCAACTGGTCGATCTGGGGCTCGGCCTTCATCATCTTCATTGCCTATTTCAGCGTGCAGATCTCGGTGGCCGTCAACAACTGGCGTGGCCCGTTCTTTGACCTTTTCCAGAAGGCGCTGAACGGCGATGGCACTGTGACCACTGGGCAGCTCTACGAGCTGCAGCTGCGCTTCCTCGAGATTGGCATGGTCGGGGTAACGTTGTCGGTGCTGACGGCCTTCTTCACCAACCACTACGTCTTCCGCTGGCGCAATGCGATGAACGACTTCTACATGTCGAAGTGGGACAAGCTGCGCCACATCGAAGGGGCCTCGCAGCGTGTGCAGGAAGACACGATGCGCTTTGCCAATATCCTGGAGGGCCTGGGCGTCGCACTGATCAACTCGGTGATGACGCTCGTCGTCTTCCTGCCGATCCTGTTCCGCATGTCGGCGAATGTTGGCGAACTGCCGATCATCGGCGCCGTTCCGCATGCGCTGTTCTGGCTCGCAATCATCTGGTCCGCCTTTGGCACCATCCTCTTGATGGTGGCCGGCATTCGCCTCCCAGGTCTGCAGTTTCGCAACCAGCGGGTTGAAGCTGCCTTCCGTAAGGAGCTGGTCTATGGCGAGGACAATGCCGATCGCGCCGAACCGGTCACCGTACGGGAACTTTTCTCGAACGTGCGACGCAACTATTTCCGCATGTATTGGCACTACACCTATTTCAACGTCGCGCGTTACACCTATGGCCAGCTAGACGCGATCTTCCTGACCTTCATCCTCATCCCGACGATCGTTGCCGGCAGAATTACCATGGGCCTCTGGCAGCAGATCGCCACCGCCTTCGGCCAGGTGACGGACAGCTTCCAGTATCTGGTCAGTTATTGGTCGACGATCATCGAACTCCTGTCGATCCACAAGCGTCTGAAAGCCTTCGAAGCCGCCATCGATGGCGACCCGCTGCCGGCGATCGACCAGCGTTATCTGGAGCGCGAGGCTGCAGAGGGCGAGATTGCCGCGGATCGTCCATACTAAGGTCGATTTGCCAGGATCAGACAACCGAGGCCGCGCCGGGCACTCAGCCGGCGCGGCCTTTCGTTTGCAAAGATAATGTCTCTCAGGCGAGAGGGCTCACCTTGTCAGCGGACGATACGATCACGATCGGCGTCCCGGCATAGGCTTCCGGCTGGGTAAAGAGCGACAGGCCGATGGCAACGGCGCCGATGGTTGCGGCAATTACGCAGGCACAGGCGATGAGGAACAGGATCTTCATGGATTTCCCCGAGGTGTTTGCCCGGCATATCGGGTGCGCCGACAGGAAGTAAATGCGTCATGCGATCACACGGGTATCACATGGCGCCAGAGGCCGTCGCCGGATTGGTACGACCCTCGAGCATGTCGAGCGCTTGCGCATAGGTGACGCAGGCAACGTCGGCCAGGGGGCAGACCTCGCTCACCAGCCGTTCCATCGCAGTCCAGTAGGCGCCACCATTCATCTCGACGAAGTGCAGGCCGATCTGCAGCGGAATGCGGTCGCCGCCATATTGCCGATCGAAAGCGGCGCGGAAGGCCTGATAGCTGCGTTCGGAGAATTCCTCTGCCTTGGACGGATGATCCATCCCCGCTGAGTGCCGGATGAAGAGATTGTAGTCCATGGCGATAATCCTGCGGGCGCTTGGACCTTCGGCAATCAGCGGCAGGCCGAAGCGGGAGAGGCCGGCTTTTTCCACCGGCAGTGCCGGATCGTGTGTCACGATGCTCGCATCATAGCGGAAGCCATGTTCGCGCTCGGCCTGAAACAAGCTCTCGGGCGCCGAAAGATAGGGCGCACGGAAGCCGGTGATGTCGTTGTGGACAAAGTCGGCCCAGCCCTGCGGTTCGCGGTCTTCAAGCCCGTTGTCCTTCCACGCATTCTTGAGAACCCGGTCGAAGGCCCTGAATTCCTTCAGCCAATCTGCCTTGGACCAGTCCTTGCCGTCAAAATGGCCGCAGGTGTGACTGGCAATCTCATGCCCTTCGCTCCGTGCCTTCCAGATGTGATCAAGCCTCGCTGCCACGTCTTCGACGCTGACTGCAAAGCCGATGTTCGATCGGCCTGCCTTGATGCCGGGTGCCTTGTAGTCGGCGGCGCGAGCGCGAGGAATCAACGTCGTGCAGGAGAGGAAATAGGTGAAATGCGCGCCTGTCCGCTTTGCAATGTCGCGGCTGCGCGCCCAGAGCCTGTTGTCATGTGCGCCATCGAAGGAGACGAGCAGCAATTGTTTCGGGCGGGCCTTTTCCGGGCTCTTCGTCGCAGGCGCGGTCGTATCCATGGCGCCGGCGGAGGCGGCGAGCGATAGAAAAATGGCAAGTGTCCAACGGAACATCAACAGGAACTCGTTCTCAAATCGGGGTTCCCCCGTCCCATCCAAATGCGGCGAAGCTTTGAACAGGCTGGATATTCGTTGCGCGCAACAGTAAGGCTTTGGATAACTCGACCTGAAAGGTTCTGACCCATGACGCTTCTTGTTCTCGGCATCATCCTGTTTCTCGCCACCCATCTGATCCGCGTCGTTGCGCCCGGATTTCGGCTGTCGATGATCGACCGCTTCGGTGAGACCGGCTGGCGGGTGATCAATTCAGTATTGAGCCTTGTCTCGCTCATCGTGCTGATCTGGGGTTATGCGACCGCCCCCGTGATCAATCTCTGGTTCCCGCCCATGGGCATGAACCACCTGACCACGACGCTGATGCTGTTTGCGATGATCTGTCTCGTTGCCGGGTTCCTGCCGGCCGGCCACATCGCGACCAAGACAAAGCACCCGATCGTCCTGTCGATCAAAATCTGGGCCGCCGCCCATCTGCTCGCCAATGGTGATCTGGCCTCGGTGCTGCTCTTCGTGTCGCTTCTCGCCTGGGGCGTGGTTCTGCGCATCAACTACAAGCGGCGCGTTCAGGCGGGCGAACTCGTTCTCAAGCCCTTCGTTTCGGCGCGCTTCGATGCGATCGCCGTTGTCGGCGGGATCGTGCTTTGGGCTGTCATTACGATGTGGCTGCACAAACTGTTGATCGGTGTTGCACCGCTTGCCATGTGACGGCTTAAGCTTCTTGGCGGTTTTCCCCTTACAAGCGGGCAAAAATCGGCTAGAAGGCCGCTCACGCACGAGATTGCATCGAAAGGCCGGGCATTGCCCCGGGGGTATGAATGGTTGACCAGAACGACAGCTTTATCCGCGAAGTGAACGAGGAGCTCCGCTCCGACCAGGTGCGCAATGCCTGGAAGCGCTATAGCCGCCTCATCATCGGGGCTGCCGTGGTGATCGTTCTCGGCACGGCCGGCCATCGCCTGTGGAACCATTGGGATTCGACCCAGGCGTCTGACGCCGGCGACAAGTTTCTGGCGGCGCTGACGCTTGCTGATCAGGGCAAGCGCGACGAGGCGGAAGCTGCGCTGCAGGCGCTGGAGAAGGATGGCTACGGTGCCTACGGCATTCTCGCCCGGTTCCGCGCCGCCTCGGTTCTGGCCGAAAAGGGTGAACCGGAGGCTGCCGTCGCATCCTTCAAGACCATTGGCGATGATTCCTCCGTGCCCGACGCTGTCCGCAACACGGCCAAGGTGCGTGCCGCCTGGCTGCTCGTCGATATCGGCAGCTACAACGATGTCTCGGCCATGGTCGAAGCCATGGCGACGCCCACCAATGCCATGCGCCATGCCGCTCGCGAAGCGCTCGGTCTCGCCGCTTACAAGGCCGGTGACATGACCCGCGCCCGCGAATGGTTCGAGCAGATCACCGAAGATGCGGAAGCACCGCGCAATGTCGCGAACCGGGCCCAGATGCTGCTCGACAACATCAAGGCCTCCGGCAAGGCCCCGTAACAACAAGGCCATCAAGGCCGGAAAGCTAGCGTTCCCATGAGTTTCACAGTCGCCATCGTCGGGCGCCCGAATGTCGGCAAGTCCACACTTTTCAACCGTCTGGTGGGAAAGAAGCTGGCGCTCGTCGATGATACCCCGGGGGTTACCCGCGACCGTCGGCCGGGCGATGCCAAGCTCGTGGACCTGCGCTTCACCATTATCGATACCGCGGGTCTCGAAGAGGCCGGTGCCGATACGCTTGAGGGCCGCATGCGCGCCCAGACGGAAGCTGCGATCGACGAGGCGGATCTGTCGCTCTTCGTCGTGGACGCCAAGTTCGGCCTGACCCCGCTCGACAAGACGCTGGCCGAAATGCTGCGCCGTCGCGGCAAGCCGGTCGTTCTCGTCGCCAACAAGTCGGAAGCGCGCGGATCCGACGCTGGCTTCTATGACGCCTATACGCTCGGCCTTGGTGAGCCTGTGCCGATTTCCGCCGAACACGGTCAGGGCATGATCGACCTGCGTGACGCGATCGTCGAGGCGATCGGCGAGGATCGAGCTTTCCCCGAGCCGGACGAAGAAGCCGAGACCGACGTCGTGCTTACCCAGGATGGCGATTTCGACGACGAAGAGGATGAGGCGGAACCCGAATATGACGACAGCAAGCCGCTGCGCGTCGCGATCGTCGGGCGCCCGAATGCCGGCAAGTCGACGCTGATCAACCGTTTCCTCGGCGAGGATCGTCTGCTCACCGGTCCGGAAGCCGGCATCACGCGCGACTCCATCTCGGTCGAATGGGACTGGCGCGGCCGGACGATCAAGATGTTCGACACCGCCGGCATGCGCCGCAAGGCCCGCGTGCAGGAGAAGCTCGAAAAGCTGTCGGTTGCCGATACGCTGCGCGCGGTGCGTTTTGCCGAAACCGTCGTCATCATCTTCGACGCGACCATCCCCTTTGAAAAGCAGGATCTGCAGATCGTCGATTTCGTCCTGCGTGAGGGCCGTGCTGCGGTTCTCGCCTTCAACAAGTGGGATCTGGTCGAGGATCCGCAGGCGGTTCTCGCCGATCTGCGCGAGAAGACCGAGCGGCTCTTGCCGCAGGCCCGCGGCATCCGCGCCGTGCCGATCTCCGGCCAGACCGGCTATGGCCTCGACAAGCTGATGCAGAACATTGTCGATACCGACAAGGTTTGGAACAAGCGTATATCGACGGCCAAACTCAATCGCTGGCTGGATGCAGTCACGACGCAGCATCCGCCACCGGCGGTTTCCGGTCGCCGCCTGAAGCTCAAATACATGACGCAGGTGAAGGCGCGTCCGCCGGCCTTCATGATTTCCTGCACCCGTCCCGATGCGCTGCCGGAGAGCTATGTTCGCTACCTGACCAATGGTCTGCGCGCCGATTTCGACATGCCTGGCGTGCCGATCCGCATCCATTTCAAGGCGGGCGAGAACCCGTTCGAGGGGCGCAAACGGCGTCGCTGACCGTTTGTGGTCAGCCCTTACTCGGCGGCAGGCTGGCCCTGCGCGTCGAGCTCTGCCGGACGGGCGCCGAAACGCTGCCGCAGGCCGCGCTTGCGCCGCTGCTCCCTGGCTTCCACGACATTGTCCAGGAATTGCTGCGTGGCCGCTTCCCAGGAATAGGTTTCTGCGAGGCGCCGTGCCGCTTGTGGCGAAGCCTGAAGGGCGGCGATGCAAGCGATTTGCAAATCGAGATCGAGCGCGCCGGCATTGGAGCCTGCCGGGATGATGTCGATGGGGCCGGTAACGGGATAGGCAGCGACCGGAACACCCGAGGCCAGCGCTTCCAATATCGTATTGCCGAAGGTGTCGGTCTTGGACGGAAAGACGAAGACGTCGGCCTCGGCATAGGCGTGAGCAAGGTCTTCGCCATGCTTCACACCGGTGAACAGCACATCCGGATAGCGTGCCTGCAGGTCCGCGCGGGCCGGACCGTCGCCCACCACGATCTTTGAACCGGGCAGGTCGAGATCGAGGAATGCCGGCAGGTTCTTTTCGACCGCGACCCGGCCGACCGTCATGAAGATCGGGCGGGCTAGGCCGAATGGCTTGTCCGACTTTTCGCGCGGGTGGAAATGGGCGGTGTCGATGCCCCGGCTCCAGAGGCAGAGATTGGCGATGCCCTTGGCGGCGAGCTCTCGCCTGAGGCTCTCGGTTGCCACCATGCAGGCGCCACCGCGATTGTGGAACCAGCGGACAAAGCCATAGAGCCACGCGAGCGGCACGGGCAGGCGGGCCGCTACATATTCAGGGAAACGGGTGTGATAGGTTGTTGAGAATGGCCGCTTGTTCTTGATGCACCAATGACGTGCCATCAGGCCAAGCGGGCCTTCGGTGGCGATATGCAGGTAATCCGGCTTTTGATCCTCGATCATCCGGGCGATGCGGCCCGGCGTGGCGAGCGACAACCGAATTTCCGGGTAGGTCGGCATGGGAATGCTGCGAAACGGCTCGGGCGTGATCATCGAGACCTCGACGCCCATCTTCTTCAGTTCGCGGTTGGTGGTCTCGATCGAGCGGACGACGCCGTTCACCTGCGGATGCCAGGCATCGGTCACGATGGTCAGTCTCGGCATGGCGCGTCCGCCCTCATCCGAACGGCCGCCGGAGCGGCGATTCTGCTTCACAAGCTCTCCCGTGCCTTATGAGAGGCGAAGATTACAGCTTGATGTCAGTCCGCAGGCGGGTCGTTTGACATTGCCGGCACAAGACGGTTGCCTAGTGTCGACGCTGCTTGAGATCGATTCCCGCCGAAGGACCTGCCCATGACGAAGTCTGCTGCCAAGGCCGCCCAATCGAAGACTGCCGACTGGTGGCGGGGTGCCGTCATCTATCAGGTCTATCCGCGCTCGTTCCAGGATACCGATGGTGACGGGATCGGCGACATCAAGGGCATCATTGAGCGGCTTCCCTATATCGCCTCGCTTGGGGTGGACGCGATCTGGCTGTCGCCCTTCTTCACCTCACCGCAGGCCGACATGGGCTATGACGTCTCGGATTACTGCGACGTCGATCCGATGTTCGGGACGCTTGCCGATTTCGAAGCGATGATCAAGGAGGCAAAGCGTCTTGGACTGAAGGTGATCATCGACCAGGTGATCTCACACACGTCAGATCAGCATCCCTGGTTCAAGGAAAGCCGCACCAGCCGCGACAATCCTAAGGCCGACTGGTTCGTCTGGGCAGCGGCGAAGCCCGATGGCACCGCCCCGAACAACTGGCTATCCGTCTTTGGCGGCCCGGCCTGGGAATGGGATGGGGTGCGCAAGCAGTATTACATGCACAACTTCCTCGCCTCTCAGCCGGATCTCAACTTTCACAATCGCGAGGTCCAGGATGCGGTGCTCGATGCGGTGAGGTTCTGGCTGGACCGCGGCGTGGACGGCTTCCGTCTGGACACGGTGAACTACTACTTCCACGACAAGGAACTGCGGGACAATCCGCCCCATGTGCCCGACAGCGAAGACGCCGGCCTCGATGCACCCGACGTCAATCCGTACGGCATGCAGAGCCATCTCTACGACAAGACGCAGCCCGAGAACATCGAGTTCCTCAAGCGCTTCCGGGCGCTTCTGGACCAGTATCCTGATCGTACCACTGTCGGTGAAGTCGGCGACGGCGCGCGCTCGCTGAAGACGGTGGCCGCCTATACCTCGGGCGGTGACAAGCTGCATATGTGCTATACCTTCGACCTCCTGGGGCCGGATTTCACGCCGAGCCACATCCGCCACTGCGTCGAGAGTTTTCAGAAGCAGGTCAGGGACGGCTGGGTGTGCTGGGCATTCTCCAATCACGATGTGACGCGGCATGTCAGCCGTTTCATGCAGACTGACGGCGAGCGTGCCGCCGTCGCAAAGATCGCAATCTCGGTCCTCTCGACCCTGCGCGGTTCGATCTGCCTCTATCAGGGCGAGGAGCTTGGCCTGCCGGAGGCTGAGCTTTCCTTCGAGGACCTGCGCGACCCCTATGGCATCCGCTTCTGGCCTGCTTTCAAGGGCCGCGACGGATGCCGCACGCCGATGGTCTGGAAGAAGGGGAAGAAGCAGGCTGGCTTCTCGACGGCCAAGCCGTGGCTGCCCGTACCGATGGAGCATCAGGCGCTTTCGGTTGATGTGCAAGAGAGGGACGGCGGCTCGGTACTGGCTCACTATCGCTCGACACTTGCCTTCCGCAAAAGCCATCCGGCGCTGATCGATGGGGACATGGAGTTTCTGGCGACCAACGAGGATGTGCTCGCCTTCATCCGCTCCAAGGGTGATGACCGGCTGCTCTTCGTCTTCAATCTCCGCCGGGGGCCGCAGGAGATCGGCTTGCCGAAGGGGCATGGCGTGCGCGAGGTTTTTCCCATGCCCGGACTGACCGGCACGGTCGTGGATGGCGAGATCCGCCTCGGGCCGCTGGACGGCATTTGCGCGAGGTTGTCGTGAACGGGTTCGAAGTTCGGCGAGCGGCAGAAGAAGATCTCCCGGTCTGGGCCTCCCTGCGTCATCAGCTCTGGCCGCATCTTTCGATCGAGGGACATCGAGCCGAAATTCTCGACGCGCTGGCACAGCCGGAGAGGCTCGTCGCCTTTCTTTGTCTGACAGCTACCGGCAACGCGATCGGGCTTGCCGAGGCGAGTGTGCGGTCGGACTATGTCAATGGCTGCGAGACTTCGCCCGTGGCCTTCCTGGAGGGCATTGTGGTGGACCCGTCAGCCCGTCGGCAAGGCGTTGCGGCCCGTCTCGTCGCGGCGGTCGCCGAGTGGGCGAGGAGCCAAGGCCTGAGCGAACTTGCCTCCGATGCTGAACTCCAGAACACCGTCTCCCATGCCATGCATGCGGCACTGGGCTTTGAGGAGACGCAGCGCGTCGTCTATTTCCGCAAGCGGCTTTGAACCTCAGGTCACGCCTTCGTCCGGGATGTTCAGTATGTGACCGCAGGCCTTGCAATGCACCGCGTCGATATCGTGCCGCGAAAGGCCGCATTGCGGGCAGGGGAAGGTCACCTTGTTCGGCCGGACAATCGCCTGCGCCAGCCGCACGAAGAGCGAGATGCCGATGATCATCGTGACGATCGAGGTGAGCTTGCCGAAGGTGCCGGGAAGCGTGATGTCTCCGAAGCCGGTCGTCGTTACGGTCGCCACGGTGAAATAGAGGGCATCGACAAAACCGGTGCCGGGGTCTTCGCGGTAGAAGAAGAAGGTGTAGACGAAGCCGCTGACGAGAAGCAGGAAGACGATCAGGTTGACGAATGCCTTGACCACATCGACGCGCTCCTTGAGCCCCAGCCTGTCGAGCATCAGCCCGAACACCGGCCTCTGGACCACGGCCCAAATCCGGGCGACGCGGAGGAAGGCGAAATTGTACAGCCAATAGGGGAAGAGCAGGGTGCACAGCACGAAGATGTCGATCCAGGTCATCGGCCGCATCAGAAAACGGCGTGTGGACCAGGAAGCCGACCATTGTGCAAGAAGCTCCAGCGCGATCCACGCCGCGATCATCATGTCGAGGATCAGATAACTCGGGCGGTCACGCAGATAGGGGCTGGCAAGGAAGAAGCCGATGATGCCGATGTCGATCACGATCAGCGCGAACTGGAAGCGGACTGCAGAGGTGCTGCGGCCATAATAGAGGCGTGCGAGGCGGTGGCGCAGGGGCTTGATCGGTTTGCCTTCAGTCTCGGATGCCATGGGCCCTCGTCAGTAATGATAGCGGCATTGCAGGACAACCAGCGTCTGGTCATCTTCCTTGCCGACAACGGCGTAGATGAGCCTGTGTTCCTGGGTGATGCGGCGGGACCACATGCCCTTGAGCGTGCCCTTCAGTGGCTCCGGCTTGCCGATGCCTTCGAACGGGTGACGGCGCATGTCTCGAATGAGTTCGTTGATCCGCTCCAGCACCTTTCTGTCTTGCGCCTGCCAGTGCAGGTAGTCCTCCCAGCCATCGGGCGTGAAGGTAATCCGCATGGATTTACCGCTGCATGCCAAAGGTCGCGGGTGGCTCGGCGAAATTGCCGACGTCCAGATCTTCCTTGGCCTTCAGTAGTCGTGCCGCATTGGCAGGCGATGACAAGAGGTGAATGGTCTCGACGAGGCTGTCGTATTCATCCTTGCCCATCAGTACGGCCGAAGGCTTGTCCCGCCGGACAATTTCGATCGGGGCGGCGTCGTCGTTCACCTTGTCGAGCAAGCCGGCAAGTTCAGCCCGTGCCTTCGAGAAGAAGATAGTGTCCATGACGCAACCTCCGAGTTGTCCTCAATATGGTACAACTCTCTTTGGCGCACAAGGAGGGTCGTGATTGGCGAATGATATGAGGTCAGCGAGCAAGCAGTTTGTCGTAGTCCGTGTGAGAGCCGATCCAGAACCAGATCCAGTCCTCTCCCGACCGGACAGCAAGCGCCCGATGTCCAATGCCGACCCTGGCCGACCAGATCTTGCCGATCTGCTTGAAGTGCAGGGACGGATGCTAAGGATCGGCCTTCAGTCGCTCAAAGTTACGATCGGCAAGTTTTCGAACCGCTTCTAGAAGCGTGTTGTAACAAGCCCAAAACTCCGGTGTGGTGTGGTGGTTCACAGCGGCCGCGTTCGCGCCCCCGCGTGAGATTCCAGCGCGCCCTCAATGAGTTTGTCCAGCTGTCCTGCTGCCGAGTCGTGTTCGATCTGTCGATCCCAGCGCTCGGCGCGCAGTTCCTCCACCGAGCTCGCAAAGGTGTCGAACTCCTCAGGCGACAGTTCGCGGACCATTTCTACAAGACGTTCGAGACGGGTCATGGCTTCATCCTCACCTCAAACATAAGCCTTCTATGGTCCGCTGCCAATCCTCACCCGATCAGGCAAAACTTGTCGACATCGACCATGCCCTTGTCGGAGATCTTCAGGTGCGGGATGACCGGCAGCGGCAGGAAGGCGACCTGGAGGAAGGGTTCTTCCAATGTCGTTCCAAGCGCATAGGCGGCTTTTCTCAGGTGATGGAGCGTGTCGCGAACGCTTTCATAGGGCTCCAGGCTCATCAACCCGGCGACGGGGAGCGGGATCTCGCCGGTCACCTTGCCGTCCTCGACCACCACGAAACCGCCCTTGATCTCGCCGAGGCGGTTGGCGGCGAGCGCCATGTCCTCTTCGGAAACGCCGACGACGCAGATATTGTGGCTGTCATGGCCGACGGTCGAGGCGATCGCGCCCTTCTTCAGGCCGAAACCCTGGACGAAGCCGTTGGAGTGGTTGCCGTTCTTGCCGTGCCGCTCGATGACGGCGACCTTGATCACGTCGTTGGCAAGATCGACCGATGTCTGATTGCCCGAGGTCGGCAGACGGTAGCGACGGTGTTCGGTAATGATCTTGCCGGGCATCACGCCGATGACCGGGGTTTCGCCTTCGGCGACCGGCACACCGAAATCGGCAGCCTTTACTTCCCGCGCCTTGACGCTGTCGAGGCCGACGGGGGCGACAGATTTGCGGCTGGCGAAGAGTTCGTCCGTCACACGCCGGCCGGCAGACAAGACTATCTCGGCCTTGCAGTTTTCGAGACTGTCGATGACGACGAGATCGGCGCGCCAGCCCGGCGCCACCAGACCGCGATCCCGCAAACCAAAGGCGCGGGCAGCGGAAATCGAAGCGGCGCGGTAGACGGCGATCGGTTCGACGCCGTTTCTGATTGCCTCGCGGATGAGATAGTCGAGATGGCCCTGTTCGGCGATGTCGAGCGGGTTTCGGTCGTCGGTGCAGAGGGCGAGGAAGGGCGAGAGCCGCTCGGTCAGGATGGGCATCAGCGCGTGAAGGTCTTTCGATACCGAGCCTTCGCGCACGAGAATATGCATGCCCTTGCGGATCTTCTCCAGGGCTTCGGCGGCACTGGTGCATTCGTGATCGGTGCGGATGCGGGCGGAGAGATAGCCGTTCAGATCGCGCCCCGACAAGAGCGGCGAATGGCCGTCGATATGACCATCCTGAAAGGCTTCGAGTTTCGCCATGCAGATCGGATCCTTGTGGATCACGCCGGGGAAATTCATGAATTCCGCCAACCCGATGACCTTCGGATGATTGCGGAAGGGCAGGAGACGTTCGATCGGCAGGTCCGCGCCCGCTGTCTCCAAATGCGTTGCCGGCACGCAGGACGACAACTGGACGCGGATGTCCATGATCGTTTCCTCGGCCGAATCGAGGAAGAACTGGATGCCCTCGGTGCCGAGCACATTGGCGATCTCGTGCGGATCACAGATCACCGTCGTGACGCCATAGGGCAGCACGCAGCGGTCGAATTCATGCGGCGTGACCAGCGAGCTTTCGATGTGCAGGTGCGTGTCGATGAAGCCAGGCACGACGATCTTGCCGGTGATGTCGATGACTTCGCGGCCCTCATAGTTCTCGACCGTGCCCACGATGGTCTCGCCGCAGATGGCAATGTCGGATGCGACCAGTTCGCCGGTGACCAGATCGAAGAAACGCCCGCCCTTCAACACAAGATCCGCCGGTTCGCGGCCCGTGCCCTGGTCGATGCGGCGTTCAAGGTCGGTCATGCGGCGTCTCCGATTCTGTTGTTCCCGCAAGTGTAGCCTCTTGAGGCGAGAGGGCCAATGATCTTGAAATGGCATAGTCTATGTATAATACTGATCTTATGTATGACTGAGAGGGCTTGTTGGATGGCTGATCCGGTGAAGGTGAGTGCTGCGGAGTTTCAGCGGCAGAGCGGCCGCTACTTCGATCTCGCGCTTACGCAACCCGTCGTGATCACGCGCAATGGCCGCGAGCGCACGGTGATGATCTCGACCGAGGAGTATCAGCGGCTCAAAAAGCAGGACCGGGAGGTTCTGATGGCGGCGGAATTCTCCGAGGCGGAGTTGCAGCAAATCGCCAATAGCTTGCCGCAATCGGGCGCGGATGCGTTCGACGACGAGCTGGATCGCTGACCTGTGTCTTGGCCCTCGCCGCAGCCGGGGCAGGTGATCCGCTATTCCTATCTGTGGCATGACGAGTTTCGCCGAGGGCTTGAGGAAGGGCGCAAGGACCGGCCTTGTGCTGTCATTCTGGCCTTAACGCGGGATGACGGCGAAACACAGGTGGTGGTGTTGCCGATCACTCACACGCCGCCCTCCGATCCAGCGCATGCGGTTGAGGTCCCCGCCGCCACCAAACGGCGATTGGGTCTTGATGATCTGCCGTCCTTCATCGTCCTGACCGAGGCCAACCGATTCTTGTGGCCCGGCCCAGATCTGCGGCCGTTCCAGACCGAAGCAGATAGCAGCGTTGTCTACGGGCTCTTGCCGCGTAGACTTTTCCTTGAGGTGCGAGACCGGTTCGTGCAACTGGCCCGGGCTGGCAGAGCAGGTTTTGTGCCCCGAAGCGAATAGCGCGGCGCACCGGGCGGCACTATTCCCGTGTTACCGTCCCTTCGCTGTCGACTCCGCCTCAAACCGTTCATCCACCGGCACGCCGAGCGCCACCGCCAGGGCATTGGTGCGGCTCGCCATCGCAATCACCTGCAGCAGTTCCGCGTGCATCTCGGGTGTCAGCCCCTTTGCCTTGGCGGAAGCCGTATGGGAGTGGACACAATAGGCGCAGCCGTTTGTCGCCGAGACGGCGATGTAGATCAGTTCCTTGACCAGCGGATCGAGCGCGCCCGGCGCCATCACCGTCTGTAGCCGGTCCCATACGGATTGGAGCTCGTCGGGATCGTGGGCCAGCGCCCGCCAGAAGTTGTTGACGTAGTCGGTGCCGCGCTTTGCTCTGATATCGTTGAAGACGGCGAGCGCTTGTGCGCTCGCCTGCTCATCGCTCAACAGGGGGAGAACCGCCATTGGATATGCCCTCTCAGACCAGAGCCAGAACGCGGGCCGGGCCGCCGGTGCCGCGCTTGTGCTTCGGCGCGCCGACGACGATCGTTGCGCCCTTGACTGGCAGTTCCTCCAGATTGTTGAGGCATTCGATGCCATAGCGACCGCCCGGCAGCCAGCTGGTGTGCACGGCGAAGTCGGCCGAATTGCCGGGATCGAGCGAGAGCGTGTCGACGCCGATCGCGGCCACGTTGAGGGTGGCGAGCAGCTCTGTTGCCGACTTGGCAAAGCCCGGGAAGGCGAACTTGCCTTCACCGTCGTTGCGGAAGGCGGGGTCGCCCACCTTTTTCGCCCAGCCGGAGCGCAACGCCACGACAGCGCCTGCGGGGATCTCGCCATTGGCGCTGATCCAGGCTTCGACATCCGCCGCCTCGACCATGGCATTGGCGTCCTCCTTGGCGCGGTCGGTGATGTCGATGATGGCAAGCGGCGCGACCAGCTGCTCCGGCTCGATCTGGTCGACGCTCTTGCCGTCGGCGCTGAAATGGAAGGGGGCGTCGATATGGGTCCCCGTGTGCTCGAAGATTGTCAGCTTGTGCAGCTGGTAGCCATTGCCTTCGAATTCCACGGCCCATTCATACTCAATGCCGGGATTGCCGTCGAAGGTCGGGAAGGTGCCGTCATAGGCATGGGTCAGGTCCACCACCTTGCTTGGGCTCTGCTGTGCCAGCACGGGCTTCGCCATCCCGCCCGTGGCGACCGCTGCGGTGGCGACGGCCATGCCCTTGAACAGCGAACGACGCGACAGCATGCTCTGCTTTACACTTTCCATCACGCAATGATTGCACATGTTTTTACCCTCTCCATGTGGACATTCGCAGGCCGAGAGTAGCTGATGGGCGGGCATCGGCAAGTGGCTCTCTTGCTTCGCTTGGCGCGCTGCGCCATCTGGGTCGAAACCTTTTTATCGTGGTGGGGTGTTCTGCGGCTTCGCAGGGCGCCTACGGCGTGGTTATTCGGCAGTAATGTCGAGGGGTACCTCACGAAGCGGATTGCCGCCGTCGATGAAGAGCTGTGCCTTCGGGGTGAGCGCCGCGCGGATGCGTCCGAGCGCCCGTCTGCCGGCATCCGGGTGCCGACCGTCCAGTGCGCCGACGCGGATCGCGACGGCCAGATCGAAAGTCGCCTCGTCCTTTCCCAAGGTGAGTTGCTCGACCTCGGACTGCCGGAAGGCGAGAGACGTGGGATAGGTGCTCCCGGCGATCTGTGCCGTTGCCGCGGCAATTGCTGCTGGCGATCGGTCGATACCGAGCACGAAGACCTCGCCCAGCATGCGTTCGACGATGAGCCTCGCGAGCACGCCGGGCCCGCAGCCGATTTCCAGCACGCGCATACCGGGCACGAGCGGCAGGGCATTGGCGATCTCGATCAGACGCTCGGATGCCCTTACCCTCATGGCCGGTTCCTCAATCCTTGATTTCCAAGGTGAAGCCGAAGCGCATCGAGTCGCCGGCCGGCAGCGCCACGGTGAAGGGCCGCTCGACAAGTTCTGCCGTCCCGCCGGCATGAGCCGCCATCCCGTGCCAAGGCTCTACACAGAGGAAGGGTGCGCCCGACTTTTGCCAGAGGGCCAGGTTGGGCAGGTTGTCGAAGGTAAAATGCAGCGACGGGCCATCCTCGGCCGCATAGGTCAGGCCGGCGCCGGCGCCTTCGGGGAAGACCAGGGCGTCGTTGTCGAAGAGCGCGTGGCTGAGTGTCAGTCGTCCCGCCTTGAAGGGCGAGGGTAAGCTCTTGCCGATCAGGCCCTCTTCCAGCTGGATAACGGCCGGTTCGGCGCCATTGTCGAGGATCACCGAGTGCGACTTGCCTTCTGCGCCCGGCAAAGGCCAGAGGAAGGCCGGATGGAAGCCGAGGCCGAAGGGCAGCAGCATGTCGCCGGTATTTTCCACTGTGGCCGTCACCGAGAGGCAGCGTGCCTTGAGGCGATGCTCCAGCGTCAGGCGGAAGTCGAAGGGATAAACCTCACGGGTCTCGGGTGTGGAAACCAATTCGTGGCGGCAGCTGCTTGCCGACTGCTCGACAATTGCAAATTCCCGCCGTCTGGCAATCCCGTGCTGCGCCATCGAATAGGTCGTGCCATTGATCGCCAGGCGGTCGCCCGGAGCCTTGCCGACGATCGGGAAGAGGATCGGCGAACGTCCCGTCCACCAGGCGGCATCACCGTTCCACAGCCAGTCCCGACCGTCAGATGTCTTCAGCGACTGCATCTCCGCCCCCAGCGTCGAGACCTCGACAGCAAGCTCTGCGTTTTCGATGCGAATCGTCTGGGGCATGGGGAATCCTTGTCTGTTCGCCGGTATTCTAGTGTGATTGCCGGCAAAGTGCGACGAGGATGTGTCGGGTCTAGAATACTCTATATCAGCGGGCAGCCGGGTTGGCCTGGGGTCAGACGATCACAACCCGTTCGCCGAAGGGTGTGTCATCGTCAAAGTTCTGCGTGCCGATGCGTTCGCTTTCACCGGACAGACGCGGCTCTGGCCGGCTTTCCGCCGCCGCTTCGGCTTCTGATGTTCCCGCCCATACGCTGTGTGATGGCGCGTCGTCGGCTCGTTCCTCTTCACTGGGGTCGGAGCCGTCACGCGCCTGTTGGTCCGCGGTCTGGCGTTGCCGCTCTGCGATGTCGTGATTGATTTTCGATTGGCGGGCGGCGACCCAGGCGTTCAGCGAATCGGAGCCGAGATTGAGGGTATGGCCCGATTCCGTCCGGGTTGAGGCCTCACTGCCAGAAACGCGGTTGATCCGTTCGACCATGACTGTCTCCTGACGAGACGGCCCCGGCCAACGGCGTCTGACCTGATGTCATTGGCACGGCGGCGAAGGGCGGTGGCGCTTCATCGACCAAACCTCGTGCCGTCATGCGCGCAAGGTTGCGGTCGAGCGTCTTTCACATCTGAAGATAGGGCAATTCCCCCTGTTGTTCAACCTGACGCCGAAGCGCCCTCACGCCTTCACCCTGGGCAATACAGGTTCCACCGGCAGGCCCGCATCGCGCCAGGCGGTGAAGCCGCCTTCGAGATGGCAGATGTTTTCGAGCCCCATTTCGAGCGCCGTCTTTGCCGCAAGCGCTGAGCGCCAGCCGCTGGCGCAGTAGAAGAGGAAGAGCTTGTCTTCTGCGAAGACAGGCTTGTGATAGGGGCTTTCCGGGTCGATCCAGAATTCCAACATGCCGCGCGGGCAGGAGAAACCTTGCGGGATCGTGCCGTCGCGCTCGCGCTCGCGCGGGTCGCGCAGATCGACGAAGACGACATTGCTCGCGCCATGCAGCCGCGCCGCCTCTGCCACGTCGACGGCCTCGACCAAAGCCTCGGCTTCCGCCAGCAAGTCCTTGTAACCCTTCTTCATCCGATCCTCTCCCTTCGCCCTCAGGGGGCAGTCTAACATGACAAATCCTGCTGTCACTTGCGCGCCGAGCCGTGACGTCCTCGGTGCCGGTTGACAATCCAATAACTCCGCGGTTATATGAAATTCATAGCTAGAGAGTTATGGATGTCTCATGGGTACGTCGACCGATAATATCTTTGCGGCACTTGCCGATCCCACAAGGCGGGCGCTGTTCGAACGACTTTGCCGGGAGGGCGCGCAGACCGTCGGCGTGCTGACGACCGGTGCAGGGGTCTCGCAGCCCGCCGTGTCCAAGCATCTCGCCGTCCTGAAGCGGGCAGGGCTGGTGGAGGATCGGGTCAGTGGGCGCCAGAGCCATTACAGCGTGCGCCGTGACGGGCTTGATCCCCTGGTTGCCTGGGCGCGGGAGATGGAGGGCTTCTGGCAGGCGCGTTTCGATGCCCTTGATGATCTTCTGAACAGGATGGACCAATGACCGATCGCAGCACAGAAGACCTCTCCGTCGTTGTCGAGCGAGAGTTTCGCCACGCGCCGGACAAGATCTGGCGGGCACTCACGAAGCCCGAATTGATCGCCGACTGGCTGATGCAAAATGCCTTTGCGCCTGAAGTCGGGCATCGGTTCACGCTCAGCGCCGACTGGGGCGCGGTCGATTGCGAGGTGCAGGTCGTGGAGCCGGCGCGGCGTCTCGCCTATAGCTGGGACTCCGGTGCCCTCAAGAGCCTCGTGACCTGGACGCTTACCCCGACCGGCGATGGTACGTTGCTGCGCATGGAGCAAACCGGCTTCCGCCGCGACCAGCCGCAATACTACGGCGGCGCCAGGATGGGTTGGCCGCGCTATTTCGACAGCCTGCAGGCTGTCCTCGACCGGGTCGCCTGAGACCTGTCACTGCCCCCGTTTCCCTGTCCCTGTTTTTCAGAAAGGCATTGTCATGTCCGTCAGTCACCGTATGCGCCAATGGCATCGCTTGCTCTCGCTCGCCTTCACACTCGCAGTTATCGCGAACATCGTCGCGATGATGATCCCCGGTTCGCCCCAATGGATCGGCTTTCTGGCTCTGGTGCCGCTCATTCCGCTGCTCGCCACGGGCATCTACCTCTTTCTGCTGCCCTATCGGCGCAAGGCGGCCGTTTCGAAAGACGCTTTGTCCCATTGAGGCAGCCGGGTGAATGCCCTAGCCTCGGTTGCATGGACAGAAAAGCAGACGCCGCCGGCCCGATCATCCTCTTTGATGCCGAATGCATCCTGTGCTCGGCGAATGCACAGTTCGTGCTCAACCATGACCGGAGCAAGCGTTTCCGGCTGGCCTCAATGCAAGGCGAGGTGGGTGCGGGGCTTTACCGGCGCTTCGGCATTGACCCTGCCAATCCCGACAGCATCATCATCGTTGACGGTGACCGGATGCTGCGGGACAGCGATGCCGTGCTTGCCATCTATGCCGGCCTTGGCTGGCCGTGGAAGGCACTCTCCGTCTTCCGCCTGATCCCACGCTTTCTCCGTGACCCGCTCTACCTTTTCATTGCCCGCAACCGCTACCGGATCTTCGGCAAGCGCGACAGCTGCTGGCTGCCGGCGCCCGAATACCGCGACCGTTTGCTCTGACAGGTCATCGCCGCGAAACTTTCCCTGTCCGTTGCCGTTGAGGGCTTCATGAAACACGCAATCGTCACAGGTGGCGCCGGCCTTATCGGCGCAGAACTCTGCACCGCTCTCCAGATGGCCGATTATGAGGTCGCCTCTTTCGACATCCGTGAGGCGCCCGCCGGCATCCGGTCTGTCCTTTGCGACGTCTCCGACGAGGCTGCCGTTGCCGCAGCCTTTGCCGAACTCGGCTGGGAAAGCCTCGATCTCCTCGTCAACAATGCCGGCATCGCGAGCCCCGATCGTGGACCGATCACCGAGCTTTCGCTCGCGGATTGGCGCGCGGTCACCGACAGCCATCTCACCGCAGCCTTCCTCATGACACGTGCCGCCGTGCCGCTGATGGGCGAGGGCGCCTCGATCGTCAACATGCTCTCGACGCGGGCCTTCATGTCGGAAAAGAACACGGAAGCCTATGCGGCATCGAAGGGCGGTCTATTCGGCTTGACCCATGCGCTTGCCGTCAGTCTGGGGCCGAAGATCCGGGTCAATGGCATTGCCCCCGGCTGGATCAGCAAGGACACCGACTTGAGGCCCGAAGATCATGCACAGCACCCCGTGGGCCGCGTCGGCCGCCCGGAGGATGTTGCAAAGGCCGTGCTATATCTCGCCAGCGCCGGTTTCGTCACAGGCGAGGTGATAACGCTTGACGGCGGCATGACGCGCAAGATGATCTATGCCGAATAGGCAACGACGAAGGCGTGACTTGCCGCGCTCGCCTCAATGCGCTTCATTCCTGAGGCGCCACAATGGTCGGTTCGGCGCGAAGCAGATCGGCAGGCGCAGGAACGATGGGGAGAACAGCATTGCAGGGATCAACCGCAAGGCCAAGTCTGACAGTCATCGCCGTCATCCTCAGTCTCTGGGCTGCCTATGCGGCGGCAGCATTTCTCGCGCCGCTCACGCTCGCGATCTTCATTCTCGCTCTGGCCTGGCCAGTGCAACAGCGGTTGTCGTCAATGATGCCGGCCCCGCTGGCCATCACCCTGACACTGATCGGCATTGTTGCCGTCATCACCGGCCTCAGTTCTTCCGCCATCTGGGCCTTCAACACGATCTGGCGATTGATCAGCGACAATGCCACCTATTACCAGGAACTTTACCGCAATGCGGCGGCCTGGCTTGAAGACAATGGTATCGGCATTGCCGCCATCTGGGCAGACACCGTCAGCGTGCCCTGGCTGCTGCGGCTTGCGCAGCAGGCCGTGACGCGCATGGCGCAGACGATGACGTTCTGGCTGGTGGTTCTCGCCTATGTCATGGTGGGATTGATTGAGGTCGCACGGGCGCGACGGGTGGTCGAGCGCCTGCCCGATGGGCGAATCGCTGGCCTCATTCTGACCGGATGTCGTCAGACCGCGCGGCGCTGGCGGATCTATATCGCCGTGCGCACCCTGATCAGCCTGATGACAGGCATCCTGATCGCGATCTTCCTGCGGATTGCCGGTGTGCCCTATGCGCTGGAATGGGGTGTCATGGGCTTCGTGCTCAACTTCATCCCGTTCATCGGGCCGCTGATTGCGACCATCGTGCCGAGCCTCTTCGTGCTGGCGCAGTTCCTTGATCCAAGCTTCGCCGCATTTGTATTTGCCAGCCTGCTCGTCCTGCAATTCCTGTTCGGCAACTATGTCGAGCCCCGGATTTCCGGGGATGCCCTGTCCATGTCGCCGTTCATCGTGCTTGTGTCGATCTTTCTCTGGACCTTCCTGTGGGGACCTTACGGCACGTTCATCGGTGTGCCGATCGCGATTGCCATTGCTTCATTCGCTGCGCCTTCACGCTCCATGGGCTGGATCAGCCTGCTGATGGGATCGACGCCTGCGGAGGTGCCGAGCACGGAGGTCGCGGGCGAGCCAGCCCAGCCGTCAGCCGAGTGATTGAAAAAGGCGGCCGTTGCGGGCCGCCTTTCCTGTTGAGCTAAGTGGCTGACCTTATTCGGCAGCGACGGTCTTGCCGGCTTCCCACTTGTAGACAGCAAAGCTCTGCGAGGTGAGGTCACCGGTTTCGCCATAGGTCAGCTTGCCGATCGCGGTCGGGATTTCCGAGCCGTCCTTCAGCGCGGCTGCAACGGCCTCGGCGTCGTCGGTGCTGCCGGCCTTGGTGATGCCGGCGGCGATGACTTCGACGGCTGCATAGGTGTTCAGGGTGAAGGCCTCGGCCGGGATGTTCTTGGCGGCGAGCGCATCGACGGCGGTCTTGCTGTCTTCGGACTTCAGAGCATCGGCGGCATTGGTGAAGATCGTGCCTTCGGCTGCTTCGCCGCCGATCGTGACGTATTCGTTGTTCGACAAGCCGTCACCGGCGATCACCTGGGCCTTCATGCCCGCATCCTGCATCTGGCGGACGAGAAGGCCGGCTTCCGGATGGTAGCCGCCGAAATAGATGACTTCGACGCCCTCGGCCTTCAGGCGGGTGATCAGCGCGCCGAAATCCTTTTCGCCTGCCGTCAGCGAATCCTTGAAGACTTCGGTGACGCCGCCGGCGTTGAGGGCTGCCTTGAAGGCGTCGGCGAGGCCCTTGCCGTACTGGCCCTTGTCGTCGAGGATGGCGATCTTCTTGTCCTTGTAGGCGCCGAGCACATAGGTGGCGGCGACATCGGCCTGCTGGTCATCACGACCGCAGGTGCGCAGCACCGTGGTCAGGCCACGGGCGGTCAGGTCCGGAGCGGTGGCGGTCGGCGTGACCATCAGCACACCGTTTTCCGCGAGAACGCTGGAGGCGGGTACGGCAACGCCTGAGGTGACCGGGCCGACGACGAAACGCACGCCTTCACCGATCAGCTGGTTTGCGGCCGACACGCCCTGTTTCGGTTCACCGGCATCGTCGGCAATCTTCAGCGTCAGCTGTTCGCCATTGACGCCACCCTTCTTGTTGATCTCCTCGACGGCAGTTTCGGCGCCATTCTTGATCTGCGCACCGACAGCGGCCAGGGGGCCTGTAAGCGGCGCCATCAGGCCGAGCACGATTTCGGCGCGGGCGGCGGGGGCGGTGGCGATCAGCGCGGCAAGAGCCGCACTGGCGAAAAGTTGAAATTTCATGTCCTGCTCCTTGGGTCGGCGCGACCGATCTCTGTCGGTTTCAGCGCCATTCGGGTTCTTTTGTTGCTCCCCATCATTGGTTTAACCAAAAACCAAGGGCGACAAAAGTCCTGATGCTATGGTGCGCGAAGACGCCACAGCTTTGTCGGACAGGAGGTGAGGGCCGTTGCCGGAGCCGGGATCAGACGGTCAGAACGCGTCCGCCGAGGCCCTCGTCCGCCTCGAAGCCGGCCTTGGCTGCGGCGGCATCCTGCTCCCGACGCAGGGCAAGTTCCGCCATGGCGATTTGCTGCAGTTCGAAGAGATCGTTGCTGATCTGAGCGCGGCGGGCGGCCAGACGCGCTTCGTCGGCGCGGGCCGCAGACACGGCTTCCGGTTCCGGCGCGGAGCGAGCAGGTGAGGTTTCAGAGGACGCGTCTTTACCGAACATGCGCTTGAAAAGGTCGACCACGGATATCCTCCCGGGACCTGGCCCTCCCAAATTGCTTCAGACCTGATGTCGGACGCAGAAATGGCAGGGGCTGCTACAGTCGTCGGTCGTGCCCTCGCGGTCATCTGCGCCGGGATCGAACGTGCGATTCCCTTGAGAATACGGGAGGAGGGAGCGTGCGACAAGCGCAGGAGCGGCGGCGTGGTCAGCCTGGCGTAAGCCACAAAAAAGGCGGCCGTAGCGGCCGCCTTTCCGGAGCGATCCGAGATCTGCCTCAGATGTTGTTCATCAGCACCTTGCGCAGCTTTTCGAAGAGTTCGTCGATCTGCTCGTGGGTGATGATCAGCGGCGGCGAGAGCGCGATGATGTCGCCCGTGGTGCGGATCAAGAGGCCGTCGTTATAGGCGTTCAAGAAGGCGTTAAATGCGCGCTTCGTCGGCTCGCCGTCGATCGGCTTCAGTTCGATCGCACCGATCAGGCCGAGATTTCTGATGTCGATAACGTTGGGGCAATCCCTCAGCGAGTGGAGCTTCTCTTCCCAGTAGGGAGCGATCTCGGCCGCACGGGTCAAGAGGTTCTCGTCGCGGTAGGTGTCGAGCGTGCCGAGTGCGGCAGCAGACGCGATCGGGTTGCCGGAATAGGTGTAGCCATGGAAGAACTCGATCATGTGATCGGGGCCTTGCATGAAGGCGTCGTGGATTTCGGCCGTTACGAAGACCGCACCCATCGGGATGACGCCATTGGTCAGACCCTTGGCGGTGACCATGATGTCCGGCTTCACGTCGAAATACTGCGAGGCGAAGGGGGCGCCGAGGCGGCCGAAACCGGTGATGACTTCATCGAAGATCAAGAGGATGCCGTGCTTCGTGCAGATCTCGCGCAGGCGCTGGAGATAGCCCTTCGGCGGGATGAGCACGCCGGTCGAGCCCGAAACCGGTTCGACGATGACGGCCGCGATGGTCGAGGCGTCATGCAGGGTGACGATGCGCTCCAGTTCGTCGGCCAAGTCGCCGCCATGCTCGGGCATGCCCTTGGTGAAGGCGTTCTTCGCCGGCAGATGCGTGTGCGGCATATGGTCGACGCCGGTGAGCAACGTGCCGAACATCTTGCGGTTGGAGACGATGCCGCCGACCGAGATTCCGCCGAAGTTGACGCCGTGATAACCGCGCTCGCGGCCGATCAGGCGGGTGCGCGACCCTTGCCCCTTCACCCGCTGGTAGGCGAGCGCCACCTTGAGCGCCGTCTCGACCGATTCGGAGCCGGAATTGGTGTAGAGCACATGCGCCATGTTGTCGGGCGCGATGTCGATCAGGCGGTTGGCCAGTTCGAAAGCCTTGGGATGGCCGAGCTGGAAGGCCGGCGCGTAGTCGAGCTCACCGGCCTGCTCGCGGATCGCTTCGGTGATCAGCGGGCGGCAGTGGCCGGCGTTGACGCACCAGAGGCCGGCCGTGCCGTCGAGCACCTGGCGGCCGTCATGGGTGGTGTAGTGCATGTCCTTGGCGCCGACGAAAAGGCGCGGCTCCTTCTTGTACTGGCGGTTCGCGGTGAACGGCATCCAGAAGGCGCGCAGATCGTTCGGCGTGGAATTCAGGCGGTTAGACATCGTGTTCTCCATGGCCCTTTGGTCGCGGGCGGCCATTCTCCCGGCTGTCGGCGCAGGCGCCGAGATCTGTTAAATGCGCCGTCACGTTAGCAGGGACCAAAGCGTGGTCAAGCCATGCTCCTGATGGCATCAACAAAGGTCATGGATTGCTAAATTTCGATGATGGAAGGGGCTGTCGCGCCGCCTGCCGCGAAGCCCGGATCCGAGGGAATGCAAAAAAAAGCCACGGTGGCGACTGCCAACCGAGGCTTCTCAAAACAAAAGCGCAGCAGAAGCTCACCCGCTGCAGCGGGTGTTGGGCCGATCTCCTCCCACCCTCAATCGGCCCGCCTCTGGGAGCGCTGTCATTAGGCGGCAGATTTGCTCGCGGTCGGAGCGCAATAGATGCTCTCCAGCGTCGAAAGGATCTTGATCACCGACTCGGACGTCGAGGAATAATAGATCGTCTGGGCATCGCGACGCGTCTTCACCAGCTTCTGTGCGCGAAGCTTGGAAAGGTGCTGCGACAGAGCCGACTGGCTCAGGCCCACCTGGGTCGCCAGAACACCGACAGGAACCTCACCCTCCACGAGGCTGCAGAGGATCATCAGTCGCTTCGGGTTTGCCATGGCGGACAGCAGGCCGGCTGCGACAGTCGATTGTTCAGACAATGCTTTTGTTTTCATCTCAGTTCAACTTTCCTTGGTCGAGTGCCGTTGGGGGAGTGGCAGTCGTTGAAAAATCCATGACTTAACTGGAGGCCAAACTCTACCAGCATCATCAAAATTGTATATGCCTAAATTTAAGGTACTGCGTATACTCATTTAGATAATTCTAATAGCAGATCTTCTATTTTTGTGATAACCGTCACAAATTCGTGCCGGATCAGCAAGTCTTTGAAAACTATATCCAAACCCTGTGAATCGATGCCGGATATCTGCCAGTTGCCCTCCGGCGCCTTGTAAGAAACCACGGCGAGGCGCGTTGCAGCAGCGGGATCACGCCCCCCTAATTCTCGCAGTAGGGCCTCCTCGTTATCAAACAAATCACCGATCATTTTAGGTATAAGGAAGTCGGCGCTGCTCAAATGATAGGCACGCCCGAAACCGCCGTTGAGGCTGGCCCGTACCGGTACCAAACGGAAGAACCGGAAGTCGGGGAAATCGATGTATAGCTGCGCCTTCGGGTGACGCGCCAGGAATCGGGAGCGAAGCCGGCGATGGGTGTCGCTGTCCCGTTCGACACTCTCGGCCGTGCATTGCACAGTCAGGCGCGGATGGGCGAGCGGGTCGCCCTTGCCGGGTTCTCCCGTCAGAAGCGAGGCGCGGGGATCGGCAAGCAGGGCGGTCGTGTGGGCTGAGAGGTTGGAGACGAGGATCACGGCTGCGCCGTCCGTATCCGTGCCGAGCAACACGCGGCTGACGAAGGGGAAGCCGGTCTCCGGGTCGATCACGCCGATTGCGGCGTAACGGGCACCGCGCAACAAAATGCGCGCCTGTCGGCGCGCATCGTCGTCGGTGTCCCGAATCACCTGTGGCTTGTCGTTCATTCCCGTCTCCCGCATGCCATGTCGATGCGGGGCAGGGCTTCACGCCTTGCGGCGGTGTTTCGTTAGGCCGCTCACCACATCCTGGGCGTCGATCGTGCCGATGATGACGCCATTGTCAACGACCCCGATCGTGCCGGGTTGTCGCGCCAGCGCATCGAGAACGTCCACGAGCGGGGTCCGGGGAGCAGTCGTGCCCGTCACTTGGCCCTGTTCCCCGGTGACGCCGGCGCGCATCACATCGGACGCGATCAGCATGTTGATCGGGTTCATGTTCTGCACGAAGTCCGCGACATACTGGTTGGTCGGGTTCTGGACGATCTCCTGCGGTGTGCCGCATTGGATGATCCGCCCGCCTTCCATGATGGCAATGCGGTTGCCGATGCGGAAGGCCTCGTCGAGGTCGTGGCTGACGAAGAGGATGGTCTTCTTCAGTCGGGCCTGGAACTCGAGCAGTTCGTCCTGCAGGCGGGTGCGGATCAAGGGGTCGAGCGCCGAGAAGGGCTCGTCCATCAGGAGGATCGGCGCGCCGGTGGCGAAGGCGCGGGCGAGACCTACGCGCTGCTGCATCCCGCCGGAGAGCTCGTTGACCCTGCGGTCGGCCCATTTCGACAGGTTCACCAGTTCAAGCTGGTTTGCGACCCTTTGCTTGCGTTCGGCTTCCGGGACGCCTGCCAATTCGAGGCCAAAGCCGACATTGTCGGCGACCGTGCGCCAGGGCAGGAGGCCAAACTGCTGGAAGACCATGGAGACCGTGTGCATGCGCAGATCACGCAGCACCTGGGCCGAGGCCTGGTAGGGGTCGACGTAGCCGTTTTCCGTGCGGACGCTGACATTGCCGCGGACGACCGGGGCGAGTGCATTGACGGCGCGCAGCAGGGTGGATTTGCCGGAGCCGGACAGGCCCATGAGGACGAGGATCTCGCCTTCCTTGACGGCCAGCGAAGCACCGGCGACGCCAAGCACGAGGCCGGTCTCGGCGCCGATCTCGTCGCGGGTCTTGCCCTGGTCGACCATGTCGAGGGCGCGCTGCGGGTTGTCGCCGAAGACGATATCGACATTTCCGAAAATGACGGCGTCGGTCATGTGTCTTCTCCGGGAATGCGGAAGATCCGGTCGAGGATGATGGCGAGGATGACGATGCAGAGGCCTGCTTCGAAACCACGGGCAATGTTGACGGTGTTGAGCGCGCGGACAACGGGGACCCCGAGGCCGCTGGCGCCGACCAGCGCGGCAATGACGACCATCGACAGCGACAGCATGATGGTCTGGGTCAGGCCCGCCATGATCTGCGGCGTGGCAAAGGGAAGCTCAACCTTGCGCAGCACCTGCATTGGGGTCGCGCCGAAGGCGACGGCAGCTTCCACCAGCGACGGTGGCGTCGAGATGATGCCGAGGCGGGTGAGGCGGATCGGGGCGGCGATGGCGAAGATCACGGTCGCGATCAGGCCGGGCACCATGCCGAGGCCGAAGAGGATGAGGGCCGGGATCAGGTAAACGAATGTGGGGATCGTCTGCATCAGGTCGAGCACCGGGCGCACGGCGGCATAGAGCCAGGGGCGTCTTGCGCAGGCGATGCCGATCGGCACGCCGATAACCATGCAGACGCCGGTGGCTGCGAGCACCAGCGCCAGGGTCTCCATGGTTTCCTTCCAGTAGCCCTGATTGTAGATCAGCAGCAGGCCGAGGAACGTGAAGGCGACTACGCCGACAGAGCGGCGGATGACCCAGGCGACCAGAGAGAACACGAGGATCATGAAGAGCGGGTAGAACTGCTCCACGCCGCTGCCTTTGAGAAAGGGCGCCTGCAACACGTAGAGCATGGCGTTGATGGACGAACTCAGAATCGTCGCGATGAAGTCGAATACGAAATCGACGTTGTCCGTCAGCCAGTCGACGAAGCTCTTCGACCAGGGCCCGATGGGCAGCTTGTTGTCTGTAATGAAATCCATGTCAGTCCCCGAATAGCCGCAGGTTCAATGCCTGGGAGGCCGCGCGGCCATATCCCCCATCCGGTCGCGCGGTTCCACTATCGATGGACGGAGGTCAGAGGCCCAGAGCCGTCTTGACCGCTGCCAGGCCGTCGTTGCCATCCTTGGTGGTGACACCTGCAAGCCAGGGCTCGATGGCCGTCGGATTGGCCTTCAGCCAGTCGCTTGCTGCCACTTCGGCATCCTGACCGTCATTCAGGATCTTGCCCATGATCTCGTTCTCCATCTGGAGCGAGAACTTCAGGTTGGTGACGAACTTGCCGACATTCGGGCATTCGGTCGTGTAACCGGCGCGGGTGTTGGTGTAGATCGTTGCGCCGCCAAAGTTCGGGCCAAAGACGTCATCGCCACCCGACAGGTAGGTCAGCTTGAAGTTGGCGTTCATCGGGTGCGGCTCCCAGCCGAGGAAGACCACCGGCGTGCCATCCTTTTCGGCGCGGGCGACCTGGGCCAGCATGCCCTGTTCGGAGGATTCGACGACTTCAAAGTCGCCGAGTTCGAACTTGTTGGCGTCGATCATGTCGAGGATCAGACGGTTGCCGTCATTGCCCGGTTCGATACCGTAGATCTTGCCATCGAGCGCGTCCTTGTGCTTGACGATATCAGCAAAGTCCTTGATGCCCAGTTCTGCGCCCTTGGCATTGGTGGCGAGCGTGTATTTTGCGCCTTCGAGGTTCGGTCCGAAGATCTCGACAGACTTGTCTTCGCGATAAGGCGCGATGTCGGCTTCCATGGTCGGCATCCAGTTGCCGAGGAAGACGTCGATGTCCTTGTTCTTCAGGGAGGAATAGGTGACCGGGACGGAGAGGACCGTGGTCGTCGGCTCGTAGCCGAGCGCCTTCAGGATGACGGAGGCCGTTGCAGTGGTCGCCGTGATGTCAGTCCAGCCGACATCCGAGAAGCGGACGGTCGAGCAGCTCTCTGGTTCCTGAGCGGCGAGTGGCATGGCGCTGATTGCGAGTAGCGAGACTGCGGCCGCGAGTGTGCGGCGACGAGGAATTGTATACGTCATTGGAAGGCTCCCGGTTTCTTTTTTGATGTTCCCAAGTCAACATTCAATATCGGAGAATTGCAAGGATGCCCGTGCGTTTGCGTCGCGGCACCGACCCTGTTTGCGACCTGAGCCCCTTTCTGTGCAGGGGACGGCGGCGCACGAAAAAAAATCTGGATCTTGATGGGCGTCAAAGCGTCGCCTTGCGCAGCATGCGATCAGGTGATGCGATGGACGCGGCGCCTCCGCGCCGGATGTTTGGATACAGGAGTTCCGATGAAGACGTCTTCCATGATGCTGCTGCTTTCGATCGCCGCAGCACCGCTTCCCGCATTCGCCGATGGCGATCCGGTCGCCGGCGCCAAGGCCTTCAAGGCCTGTCAGGCCTGTCACACCGCGACCGAGGCGAAGAACAAGGTTGGCCCCCATCTTGATGGGGTTGTCGGTCGACCGGTCGCCTCGATCGCCGATTACAAATATTCGCCTGCCATGACCGAGTTTGGCCAGGGCAAGGTCTGGGACGAGGCGCTGCTGACGGAATATCTCAAGGCCCCCAAGGCTGTCGTCAAGGGCACGAAAATGGCCTATGCCGGCGTCAAGAAGGACGATGATTTGATCAACATCATCGCCTATCTCAAGGATCCCGCTGCCGGCGGCCAGTGATCGACCTCAACCCACGAATGCGCCACGGATGCGATAGCCGTTTCGCGGCTGTCGCATTTCTCTGCTAGCGCCTCTTGTGTCGCGGCTGCGGCCATCCATATCGGGTGAACATGCTGCTGTGCGATACGATACTTTGCAGTTTGCCGAAACGCGCTATGGTAGCGAGACACGAATCCGGCGCGCTGCCGGAATGGGGACAGGGAGAGAACATGGCGACTTTGCAATCCTTCGACAGCGAGATCGAGAAGACACGCAAGATCGTGTCCGAGATGCGCGGCAAGATCGAGCAGTCGGGCGTGGTGCTCGACACGTTGGCCAAGAGCGATTCCAAGCTCACAGGGCAAGAGTTCGACATCGAAAACGCACGCATCTCCGATGTCCTGAACCAGCAGAAGCTGATGGAAGCGAATATTGCCGACCTGATCATCGGGCTGGAAGACGCGACCAATGTCTTCGGGGCCGAGTTCGAGAGCATGAAGAGCTTTTCCGGCATGGAAAAGTTCATCGGCGTGTTTTCCAAGCAGAAGGCGCAGCGCATGCGCACCGAGCGTGTGCGCAACATGTCGCTCGCCGGCAATCTGCAGGAACTGCTCGCCAAGTCAGACAGCATTGTCGGCATCCTGAAGGAGCAGAAGACGGTGCTCGAAGAGCGCTACAAGACCTCGGAGGCAAGCCTCGTGCAGGTCATAGAGCGGCGCAAGCAGACGATCGCCAATCTCGAAGAGACGCAGAAAAAGATCGAGACCCTCAATCCGGCGCTGCTCGACATCGAAAACAAGATCGCTGCCTCAACCGACACGTCCGAGCGTACGGCGCTGGAAGCCGACCGGTCGAAACTTGCCACCGACTACAATCAGGCGCAGGCCCGCGAACAGGAACTACTGGCCGAAAGCCAGACGCTGGAGCGTTACACCTCCATGTTCCAGACCTTTGTCGACAGTCTCAACAACCAGATTGCGGCACAGAACACGCTGATCAACAAGCTGACCATCGACACCGAGCAGCGCATCGTCCTTTACAAGGCGCTGGAAGACTCGCTGAAGACAGCCGCCCAGCAGGAAGTCGCCCATCGGATCAATACGCTCGGCTCCCAGGTGGATACGGCGGCGGAAGAAACCATGGCCGGTATCGGTGCCGCTGCCCAGCGCCACATCGGCGACCTTCTCGAACTGCATGAAAAGAACATGCTGTCGACGCAGGACATCCAGCGCCGCAAGAAGCTTGCTGACGATGCTTTTGCGCGGCGTTTCCAGAGCGTTCTCGACAAGCATAATGCGGCCAATTACGTGAAGCCTTGATCATGCGGAACGCGTGGGCGTGGCCTTCGGGCCACGCGCCGCTGCGGCGGTTCTTGGTCGCATTGATGGAGGGAGGGGCATGAACGCCGTCGATCGCAACACTGCCGTTCTGCACTACTTCACGACAATGGCCTCGGCGCTGTCAGGGCTTGAGCAGTTTTTTGGACAGACCGGCCGCCGCTTTGGCGAGACGGGGCCGCCTACGCTCTATCTGTTGCCCTATCTCGATCGTCTGAGAAACTCGTTTGGCTCCTGGCAGAACCGGATTGGCTTTACAGACCAATTCAGGATCGCGCAGGCCGAGAGCGGCTTTCCGGTGTTTCAGAATGTGCTGGAACTTGAGAATGACCGGGCCGGTGCCGCCTCGCGCCTGTCCACCATTCCCGCCGTCGACAAGCTGCGCGCGGAAATGGTCGATTTCATCCTGCGGCAGAAGGAGTTTCCGGCAGCCCTGCAGCAGCAGATCGCCGAGCGGCTCTATCTGGAACAGGTGCAGGCGGGTGAGATTTTCTCGCCCTTCGTTCTCCCGACCACGGTTGCCGTCAGCGTCAATCCGCAGTCGCGCCGACCGTCCTATCTGGTCACCTGGGCTGCCTTCGACGGGGTCAGCACGCTGCCGATGATCTATCTCGCGACAGTCGAGGATTCCTCGGAAAATGTTGCGAAAATCCTGGTCACCGGCGATGGCAAGCTCAACGAGGACGTCGAGATCCCGCTGCCGGTCGGCGGGTTGCTCAATCCGGAACTCGCCCGCAGCTTCGACGATTTCTGCGCCCGGAATTCGGCCTATTCGCTGACGCCAGCGACCATCGCCACCAATATGGACCGTGATTTCCCGACGCTGCATCCGAAATCGGTGCGGCGCGTGGTGCTCGGGCCGCTCTATTCGACGGGGCTGACCCAGAATTCCGGTCGCGTCACCGAGATCCTCGACCGGGTGCGCAGGCCCGAAAATGCCTGGGTGATGACCTGGACGGTGCAGGAGGTGTTTTCCAAGCGCGAGCAGCCGGCTGTGAAGGGCTTCTTCTCCTCGACGCCGGCCTCCCAGGAATTTCACATCGAGACCCATGATCTCGAAGCGGCGCGCATGGGTGTCTCGACCTATGAGAAGCACGCGCTCGTGCCGCATGATGCCTATCAGGCGCTGTATGCGGCCGGGGAGATCAAGCCGATCTTCGGCAATTTTAAAGTGCATGTGATTTCCGGCAATCAGGTCGTGAGTGAGGTTTGAAAATGAGTGAACTGACGGCAGGCCTGACCACGCTTCGGGAAGAGGACATTGCGAAACATCTTGCGGTGGCTCAGGGGCTCGTGACCCGGGTGATCGTGCTCGATCAGGGTGAGGGCACGTCAGGAGCGCCGATCGCCGGCACTGGACGGCGTTTCGTCTCGACCGTTTCAACAGGATCTGTGCGCCGCACCCGCGAGATCGAACTCACCAAGACGGTGCAATCGACCGGCTCGGCCGATCCGCTGCTGACGCCGGCCCAGCACACGGTGCTTTACCGCGTGCGGCGGGGTGCGCAGGTGGCACTGGCAATATCCGACGTCTTTGCCCGGCAGAGCGAGCTTGAACCTTTGCAGGCCCGCAATCTCAGCGCCCCGCTGCAGGGCGAGGAGGCGGCACGTTTCAAGGCGCTGCTCGCCTCCCAGGCCTATGTCGCGGCTTTCGCCTTTGCCGCCTATCTGAAAACCACGGTTGCGGGTGAGGGAGAACAACTCGATGGTATCCGCGAGCCGGACTTCCTCTTCGATACGGCGCAGGATGCGCTGAAAAGCATGGTCTCGGGCATCGATACGGCCGTGCAGGGGGCGGGTGACGATGCGACGCTGATCGGGCGCGTCCGCGGTCTGGCGGACCTCGCGCTCGATGGACTTCTGACCCGCAAGGCGCGTTTCGAACATCTCGGGGTCTTCGAAAACGCCCATATCCGCGTCGATCAGGACGATTTTACCCTCGACGGCTTCGATAGCGTACCTGGGGTGAAGGCGAAGCCGCTGACGATGAGCTTCAAGAAGCCGGAAGAAATCATCGGCAACCACATCGCCAAGTATCAGGCGCTGAAGCTTGCCAAGATGCTGATGGCCTATGATTTTGACCGGCAGATGAACCCCTTTGTCGATCTTGGCGGTTTTCTGTTCACCTTCATCGGTGACGGCATGCCAGGCACCGGCAAGACGATCCTGATCCAGATGCTGGCGGGACTGCTCAACGACTACTGCCAGATGGCGGGCTATGCCTT
>OGCL01000642.1_pt1 | contig 35394 bp, 30 predicted proteins | sample 1570041 | NCBI WGS metagenome assembly OGCL01 (sample SAMN06266162, study PRJEB24511) | hot springs metagenome | isolation source: Hot spring water | place: South Africa: Limpopo | collected 2015-06-22 | reverse complement strand
TTGCCGAAGTTGAAGCCGATCCAGTTGGGCAGAAAGCCCATCTTCACCCGCGACTGACGACGGTCGAACTGCTCGCCATCACGGTCCACGTCGCTGTTGACGTAGAAGGCGTTGATGTAGCCGTCGGTGGAGAAAGTGGTGTCGTCCTTGTCGTACAGGACGATCTCGGCGGCGGCCTGCTGCGCAGTCGCCAGGGCGACGGCCGTAGCCAGGGTCAGGGGCAGAAATCGAGTGATGGCGATCTTGTTGTTGTGCATAACGCTCTCCGCTTGAGTGGCGACCGCCAGGGCAGTCGTGTCGGAGGCGATTATCGAAAGCGGGTCCGGCGGGCCATACGCTGCCTTGGCAGCGATTCGCTGCTGCTTTGGCCGGGCGCTACCGGCCCGCTTCCGCCGGCTCGCGACCGACCTGCTACCGGTAGTGGGAGAAAGGTCGTAGTACCGGGCCAGCCCTAGGGCGTAGATGCGCACGCAAGGCGCTGTGCAAAGGGAAATAGGCAAACATCTGCAGGCAAACGCAAAACGCCCAGGCCTGCATATCGGAATGGAGAGCGGGAGGAAAAACGGTGCAGTTAGGCCGGGGACGGTGCTCCACTGGCCAGCACGCGCCAGTCGCGGGCGCTTAGCAACTGCTCATGTGCTCGCAGCAGATCGCTAGAGGTCAGGTCGACCAGCGCCTGCTGCACCCGTTGCAGGTGCACCTCGGGCAAGCCTGCCAGATGCAGCTGCCATAGCTGCTCGGCACGTGCGAGGTTGGCCTCGGCCGGGCTAAGCACCGGCAGTAAGGCATCGCGATAACGCGACACGGCCTCATCGTCCAACGCAGCGAGCGACTGCCGCTGCTCGCCCAGAAAGACGCGGATATGCTCGAAGATGCCAGCCGCCTCGCAGACGGGCGACTGCAGGGCAAACAGCAGCCCCCGGCAACCCTCGACCTGGCGGAAGCCGGCGAACAGCGCGTAACCCAGTTGCAACTCACCGCGCAGGCGCTGGTAGAAACGCCCCAGCAGCACCTGCCCAAGCAGACGCCAGGCAGCCTCGGTACAGGCATCGCCGGCAGGCAGGGGACAGAACAGCAGCAACGCGGCATCCGTACCCGGCTGCATGACCTGCTGCCAGTCGATCCCGGTCGCGATGCGGGGCGTTGGCAGCAGATCCGCCAGCGACTCGACAGCTGCGCACAGCTCGGCCAACTGTGCCTGTTCGCTCGCCCCGAGCCCGACGCTCAGGCCTTCCAGCCGCGAGGCCTTGGGCAGCTCGCACAGCTGCGGCAAACGCTGCAGCAGCGCCCGCAACAACATGCCCTGGGAAGCGGGCTCGACGGGTTCATCCCGCGTGGCCAACAGCAGCGGTACCAGCAAGGCACTGAAGGCCGGCAACAGCGGTGCAGGACCGCGCAATGAAAGACTCCAGCCAGCCGCTTGCACGCTCAGTTGGCTGACGATGCCCAGCCGCTCACCACGCCAGCGCAGATCGGTGCTGCGCGCCAGCAACCCCGCTTCGATGGCCGCCGCATCGCCCGCACCTGAACAGGGGCCACGCCAATAAAGCGCAGCCGGCCCACCCTTGGTCTGCCCCGAATGATGTCGCAACGCGGCCAACGGCAAAACGGCCGATGCCACGGCAGCGCCGACCAGCAACGGATCATTGCCAGGCAGCCGCCACGGGTGGTTCGACATTGGGGTTGGCGATGGCATCGGCAGGGCCTGCAATGGCAAATCCAGCCCAATTGCCGACCACAAGGGTCGCTCCTGCTCGCCACACTGCAATTCGATCAACCTATCACCGCGGGTCAGGCAAGCCAGCAGCGCATTCAGTTGGCGCAAGGTGTGGCTGTCGTCCTGAGCAGGCGATTGCAGCTCCCTGGCCACCGCCAACGGGCTGAGCCCAAGCAACCTGAGCGCTGCTGCCTGCTGTTGGTGCTGCAGCCGCAATGACCAATCTGCATGGCCCTGCAGCTGCGCGGCCCAGCTCTGCAGGGCGGCGCGCAAGGCTGCGCCCTGCTCCGCGCTGGCGCCAGGAAAGTCCAGGCGCAACAGGCATTGCCCCCCGTGCTGATACAGCACCCGCGTCTGCAACTGCCGACACAATTGCAGTACGCGCAGGCCGTCGAGTAAGCCGCCGGGCGCAGGGTCCTGCAAGGCATCCAGTAACAGATCCAACGATGCGCTCAGCTCACGGGTGGCGAGCTGTACGGCAAGGCCCAAGTGCACTCCAGGGCGACTGTGCTGCAGGTGCAGGCACGGCGCTCGCAGCGGTAGCAGGTCGGCCGGCGGCGCGGAACAGACGGCACCCTCGCCTGCTGGTAACGTTCCAAGCAGCGCCTCGGCGATATCCAGCAACTGCTCGGCCGGTTGTGGCCCGACCAGGGTGAGGCGCATATGTCCGGCCTGGTAGTGGCGCTGATGATACGCACGCAGCGCCTGCTGAAATTCCGCAGACTCCACAAGCAGCGTGCGGCGATCCCCGGCCAGGAACGCGCCGCAGCGGTGCCCGGTGGCGAGCGCCTGGCCCAGGGCATGATCGATGCGACTGTCGGCATCCTGGCTGCGCGCCTGGTATTCGGCATGCAGCACCTCGCGCTCGCGCAACTGGGCGTCGAACTCCAGCATCGGCTGGCAGAGCATATCCAGCAGACGCGTCAGCGCCGGTTGCAGCAACTCGACCGGCAGCTCGCAGACGAAATCGGTGTGCCGCGCCTGCGTCGAGGCATTGACGAGCCCGCCATGGCGCTGGACGAAGGCCATCAAGCCCTGGTCGCCCGGGTAATCGCGGCTACCGAGAAACAGCAGATGTTCGAGAAAGTGCGCCAGCCCCGGATAGGCCGCTGGCTCGTCATGACTGCCCGCTGCCACCCGCAGGCACAACCCCACCTGCTGCGCCCAAAGCTGCTGCTGCACGCGCAGCTCGGCGCCATTGGCCAGTCGCCGGGTAACGGGAGCTTGATCAGACATCGATGGTTCTCTGGGCAGCTTGCCGCCAAGCTTGCCCCTTGCGCCACGGTCCGGCAATGCTGCTTTGGGCCTAGACAAGCCGACACATTGGTACAAAGCCCTCCTATGGCTGGCAACAAAAGCCCGTCCCGCGCGGGCTTGCTGTTAGAATACGCAGCCTTTTTCAGCCCGTCACAGCGCCCCATGTCCCAGGATTCCAACCGCCTCGCCCTGTCCCGCCGCTTCTCCGTCGCCCCGATGATGGATTGGACCTGTTTTTATTTTTTATTCAATAAAATCAATAGCATATAAAATTCATATTTTTATTTAAGCAATTTATTAGCATCCCCATACGTCATGAGTGTGCTTAGTAGGAAAATAACTTCATTATTTCTTGCAGGTTAATTATGAATCCAGTATCGGAACTGGCCTTCTTCACCCAGCTGATCAGACTGGGCAGCCTGGCGGCGACTGCGCGCGAACTCAACCTGACACCGCCCGCAGTCTCCAAACGGCTGGCACAACTGGAGCAGCGCCTGGGTGTGCGACTGCTCAATCGCACCACGCGCAGCATCAGTCTCACTGCCGAGGGCGAGCTCTATCTGAATAGTGCCCAGCGCATCCTCGGCGAGATCGAGGAAATGGAGCGCCAGATATCCAGCAGTCGGGCGAAGCCAAAGGGGTTGCTACGCGTCAATGCCCCCCTGGGGTTTGGCCGCACGCATGTCTGCCCTGCAATTTCTTCGTTCGTCCGGCACTATCCGGAGGTCGAGGTACAACTGCACCTGACCGACCGGCCGATCAACCTGCCGGACGATGCTATCGACGTTGCCATCCGCTTCGAGGACTTGCCCGACTCCCGTCTGATTGCCCGCAAGATCGCTGCAAACAGACGCAGACTGTGCGCGGCCCCTTCCCGACACCAAAACGGGCGTCTCAGCTCAGGGAAATATCAACCGCTGATTTAGGCCTTACGCAGCAAGCCAGGAGCTGCCCCTCAGGCAAATTGCATTCCGGCTCGATCACCCAATCCACCTCGCCTGCACAAAACCGACCTGGCGCTACTTCGAAGTGCGGGTTTTAGACGCTGAAACCAAGCAACTCGTCCAGCCCCACATCGGTATCGATGATCCTCGGCAACAGCCGCTGGTGCACTTTCGTCTCGGCGACCTGTAGATCGATCCATTTCGTCGGCCCTCGGGCGATGAGGAGCACGTGCAAGTGGCTTCGTTCTGACCCGCAGGGCTTGATCCTGGCTACCCCTTCCTCCCTCGCCTACATGCCCCAGCACCGAAGTGTCGGCTGTATACACACCACCACCCGTCATTGCCCCGCCCTCCGGGCTTTTCATACCATGCAATCGAACGTGCCGGTCTTCGGGCAGCGCATGCGATTGCCGCCATTCTCAAGTAGAACGACCATACAACTCGCCTCTCATTTTGCTCCTCCACTCGCCGATACTACGCGCCGCTCATCTGCTGTCCGATGAGTAGATCCGCACCGTGGCACCATCGATCTTTGCCGATACCCGCATGAGAGCCGGTCCGAGCGCTAGAGCTACACTGGCCGAGTTGCGCGCGGAGAAGGTTTCCAGCCGCTCATGCTGTGCTAAAACTTGCGTTCGCCACCCAGGCTGGCACGCACCCGCCCGAGCAACTCGACCAACGTTTGCTGCTCTTCGCCGGACAGATCCTGCACCGCCACCTCGTTGAGTTGCCGACCCTGGCGTTGTAGCGCCTCATGCACGGACTGTCCGGCAGCAGTCAAGTGCAGGCGGATGCTGCGGCGGTCCGCCTCGTCCACCTCGCCATGCAACAACTCCTTGTCGCGCAGCACCTTGATTAAGCGCGCCAGTTGCGCCTTGTCACGCCCGGAGCCCTGCACCAGTTCGCGCAGAGTTGAACCTGGGTGGGCAGCGAAAAATCCCAGAACCTTGTTTTCCATATGGGTCAGATCATGCGGCCCGTCACGTAGCACCCGGTACTGCTGGGCGCGGTACAGGTGCATAACACTGTGGATGGATTCGAATGCGGCGTCAGCTAATCGGTCGGTCATATCGTTGACTTTATCAACTATGTGTTTTTATGATGATTGATATTATCAACAAATCATCTCGAGGCCCAGTGATGTCTACCCCCTCCCCGCAACGCCGCGTCCAGCGGGTGCGCCACGAACTGCGCCGCCGCGAGGTGCAAGTCGTGCGCATCGAGCAACTCGGCAACGCCTTCGCCAGCATCACTTTCCACGGCGAAGACCTGGCTGATTTCCATTCCGCGGCATTCGACGACCACATCAAGTTCATCTTCGAGGATGGCGCCGGCAATCTAGTAAAACGCGACTACACCCCGCGCCGTTTCGACCCAGCAAGACGCGAACTGACCCTGGAGTTTACGCTGCACGGCAACGGCAGCGCCTGCACTTGGGCCAGACGCGCCACCCTCGGCTTGCCCGTAAGCATCGGAGGCCCGCGCGGCTCGCTGATCATTCCCATGGACTACGACTGGCACCTGCTGATCGGCGACGCCAGCGCCCTGCCTGCTATCTCCCGGCGCCTGGAGGAACTACCCGCAAAAAGCCAGGTGCAGGTGATGCTGCTGGCAAATACTTCGACAGACCGGCGCACCCTGTCCAGCGCTGCGCCGCTGCAACCTCGTTGGTTCGACTCAGCCGAAACGCTGCTAGCCGCCGTTGCTGCTCTGCAGTTTCCGACCGGCGAGGGCTTTGCCTGGGCTGCAGGCGAAGCATCGCTGATGAAAGATATTCGCCGCCTGCTGATAAATACCCACGGCCAGCCCAAGGAGGCTATGCGCGTCGCCGCTTACTGGCGCCAAGGCGCCGAAGGATTCCATGAAGAACTCACCGAGCTGGATGACCAGTGACGCCAGAGGAATAGCTTATGCTCCGTGTTGCCCTTGTTTTTGCTCTGCTGCTGAGCACCAGCGGCTTTAGTCTCATGAGCCTTGCAGCCGCGTCTAAAGACCTGGCGGCGATAACACCCGTTACCAGTTGCCAATCCCTGCTCGAAATCGACATGAGCGAGGTTGGCGGCACTGGAAGCCAGATACTGTCGGCCACCACTAACAGCCACAACGATCAGGATTTCTGCATAGTTGATGGACGCCTGGCACCAAGCATTGGTTTTCAGGTGCAACTGCCGCTAAAAGGCTGGAGCCAACGATACCTGCAGGTCGGCTGCGGGGGCCTTTGCGGACGCATCGGCCTGCAAGTGGGCGCCGCCGATGGTTGTGTGCCTTTGCAAGCAGGTGAGTTCGTGCTTGCCTCGACCGATATGGGCCATCAGGGCCAGGACGCCAGCTTTGGACGGGACACACAAAAGCGCGCTGACTTTGCTCACCGCGGCGTACACCTTACCGCTCAGGCTGCACAAAAACTAATCCAAGCATTCTACGGTCAGCCAGCGGCCTACCGTTATTTCACCGGCTGTTCTGATGGGGGGCGCGAAGCCTTGATGGAAGCCCAGCGCTACCCTGACGACTTCCACGGCATCATAGCGGGTGCCGCCGCGCTCAATTTTCAGGTGCAAAACGGTCTCTATCATGCTTGGCAGGCCCGCGCCAATACGGGCATCGACGGCAAGGCGATCCTCGTCGCCAATCGCCTGCCGATGCTACACAAGGCCGTGATGGCGCAGTGCGACACACTCGATGGCCAGAAGGATGGACTGTTGAGCGATCCGCGCGCCTGCCATTTCGACCCAGGCACTCTGCAGTGCGCGGGAGGACAAAGTAGCGAATACTGCCTGAGCGCCGCCGAGGTTGATGCCGTTAGAAAACTGTATGACGGCCCCCGCGATCCAGGCAACGGTGAACGCTTGACCATCGGGGGACCACAGCCGGGTTCTGAGCTCAGCTGGGCCGGAGTTTTCGTACCGCACGCGGCGGATCAGCCAATTTTCAGTGAGAGGATCGCCATTGAAGCCCTGCGTAACTTGGTCTTCACCGAAACGCCAGAACCTGGATTTACACTGACTGATCTTCAGTTCAACGCCGAGACCTTCGACAAGCTACGCGATCGCCATACGCTTTTCGATGCCACCAACCCGGACCTGTACCCTTTCACCGAGCGTGGCAGCAAGTTGATCATCTGGCACGGCTGGTCAGACCCACATATCTCGCCGCTCAACAGCATCGCTTACTACGAGTCACTAGAGGCAGAGCTTGGCAAGGCACGCACTAACGCATTTAGCCGCTTGTATCTGCTGCCTGGTGTCTACCACTGCTCTGGAGGCGAAGGCCCGAGTCAGCTGGACCTGCTTACGCCGATGCTGGCCTGGGTTGAGAGCGGTATTGCACCTGATGCCGTTGTCACTCGTCAGGCAGAAGCAGTACAACGCCCGACGAGTTTCGGCGCACCAGCCATAGGCCAAGCTGAACACTTCGCACGTGACGGAAATGGTCAACGCCCGCCCCGTGCCCCCATGGCAATGGATGCAGAATTGAGCACGGTGAATAACCGAGCCAACGCTGGCCGCACCCGCCCGATCTATCCCTACCCATTGGTTGCTTTCTACAGTGGCCAGGGTGATCCACAGCACGCGGGCAGTTACACCCGTGGCGCCCCCCTGATTCAGCCTGAGCCCGTGCAATGGCGCGGTATCGATTTCTTCAAACCTTACACGCCTCTAATGCAATGACGAGAAATACGAACATGACAAGAAACAAATCGTTCCACCTCGTGCGTGCAACGCTGCTGACCCTGTGCGCCTGGACCACCGCTGCCACCCACGCAAACGAAGCGCCTATCACCCTTCCGCGGACTGATATCGCTCTGGCAGGCGCGGAAAAGGTGCTTGATGCGGCGTTCGAAGAAGCCAAGCGCAATAGCTGGCTGGTCAGCGTGGCAGTCGTCGATGCAGCCGGCGAACTGGTTGCCTTGCGCAAAGCCGACGGCGCTATCGGCATCAGCCCCAGCGTGGCCATAGGCAAAGCGCGTACCGCCGCCCTGCTGCGCCAGCCCTTGAAGAACTTCGAGGAGTACATCAACAACGGGCGCCCCAGCTTCCTCGCCGCTCCCGACGTGCTGCCGCTGGAAGGCGGCATGCCAATAGTCGTCGACGGCATTACGGTCGGCGCTGTCGGCGTCAGTGGTGCGCACGGGCCGAACGACTCGCAGGTCGCCACGATTGCAGCCAAGTCCGTTACGCAATGAAGACAACCCTGTTTCCCCACAACGCAAGCTGCCTGCACACTACGCTGGCCTAATCACCCCGATCATCCTGTCGCTGATCAAGCACTGCGTGATGTCGTTGATCAGCGCACAACGCAGCACTGGATTCGATAGCCGCGTCTTCGAGCTACGGCCTAGTTCCTGGCTGCTGTCTTGGCTGATCGCCTTTCCCGTGCTGATGGTCGCCGCCCCATTGGCGCACCGCATCGCCGCCGCCCTGGTACATCCGGCAGCGCCACGCTAGCACTGCGCCCCGCGTCGAGTGGGCTGCGGCGATCACCGATGGAACCTTCAGGCGTTACAGCAGGCAGTGCAATAAATAAAACCGATACCTGCTTAAGAATTTCCCAGCAGCCCGCCGGCGCCTTCGGCAGTAGAGTCAACAACCACCGCAAAGACGGTGACAGCGCTGCCGGCCACGCACCGGCAGCGCTTCATTCCTACAAGAACAATCAAGGTGCCGCCATGTCTTCTTCGCCTGTCGATATCAAAGCCTGGATCGACGACCGCCCGGTCGGTCGCCATCAGTGGCTGATTCTCTCCCTGTGCTTCCTGATCGTCCTGTTTGACGGCTTCGATGTAGCGCTCATGGGGTTTATCGCCCCAGCTGTACTGCAAGACTGGGGGCTATCGCGCGCCGCCTTCGGTCCGGTAATGAGTGCCGGCATGGTTGGACTGGCCATCGGCGCCCTGGCGGCTGGGCCCTATTCTGATCGCCTCGGGCGGCGCAAGGTACTGCTTCTGGCAGTTGCCGGCTTCGGACTGTTCAGTCTGCTCTGCGCCTTTGCTCGCAATCCCTTCGAGCTGGCTGCGCTGCGACTGCTCGGCGGCGTGGCCCTCGGTGCGGCGCTACCCAATGCCACCACGCTGCTCGCCGAATACCTGCCCGAAGGCAAGCGTGCGCTGCTGATCACCATCATGTTCACCGGTTTCAACCTCGGTTCGGGCTGCGGCGGTTTCCTCGCCGCCTGGCTGATTCCTCATCACGGCTGGCATTCTGTACTACTGGTCGGCGGCATCCTGCCGCTGCTGCTATTGCCTGTGTTGATCTGGCTGCTACCGGAGTCGCCACGTTTTCTCGCGACCCGCCAGGCGCCGGCAGCGCAGATCGCCAAGCTGCTGAACAAGCTCGGCGGCCAATTCAATGCCGCCAGCCGCTTCCAGGTCGAGGCCCGTCCGGATCAGAGCACGACGCCAGTGCGCATGCTATTCAGCGAACATTATCGCCTGGGCACTCTGTCACTGTGGCTCACCTACTTCATGGGCCTACTGGTGATATACCTGACCATGGGCTGGCTACCGACCCTGCTGCGCGATGGCGGCTTGTCGATTGAACGCGCTGCCAGCATCACCGGCCTGTTCCAGATCGGCGGCACGGTTGGCGCCATAGTCGTCGGCTGGATCATGGATCGCCGTTCGCCGGATCGAGTCATCGCTACCAGCTACGCTCTGGGCGGCGCCTTCCTTTTGCTACTGGGCGCCTTCAGCCTTGAGTCCGGCCTATTGGCGCTCGGCGTGGTTGCCGCCGGCTTCTGCATGAGCGGCGCACAAACCGGCCTCAACGCCTTCGCCCCCGGCTATTACCCAACCGAAATGCGCGCCACCGGCGTCAGCTGGATGCTCGGAATAGGCCGTTTTGGCGCGATTTTCGGCTCGTTGATCGGCGGTGCAGTGCTCAGCCTCGGCCTGGGGCTACCCCTGCTATTCGCCCTACTCGGCCTGCCGGCCTTCATCGCTGCGCTGGCCATTCTGAGCAACGGCATGCTCTCGCGTCGCGCCGCTCAGGCTCTGACCACTCCATAACTCAACCGCATACAGGTAACGCTCCATGGCACGCATCATCGGCGGCCTCGCCGTCTCCCACACACCGACCATCGGTTTCGCCGTCGACCACGACAAGCAGGACGAAGCCGCTTGGGCACCGATCTTCCAGAGCTTCGAACCGGTGCGCGTCTGGCTGCAGGAAAACCGTCCCGACGTACTTTTCTACATCTTCAACGACCACATCACTTCGTTTTTCTTCGATCACTACAGCGCCTTCTGCCTAGGCGTGGACGAACGTTACGAGGTGGCCGACGAGGGCGGTAATCCGCGCAAGCTGCCAGCCATTGGCGGTCATGCCGGCCTCGCCCGACATATCGGGCAGAGCCTGATGCATGACGAGTTCGACATGAGTTTCTTCCGCGACAAGCCGCTGGACCACGGCTTCTTCTCGCCGATGTCGGCATTGCTGCCGTGCGACTCGGGCTGGCCGCTTGAGATCGTGCCCTTGCAGGTTGGCGTGCTGCAATTCCCGATCCCCACGGCCAAGCGCTGCTACAAACTGGGTCTTGCGCTGCGCAAAGCCATCGAGAGTTACCCGGAGGATCTCAAGGTGGCCATCGTCGCCACCGGCGGACAGTCGCACCAGGTACACGGCGAGCGCTGCGGCTTCAACAACCCTGAGTGGGATGCGCAGTTCATCGACCTGCTGGTCAACGACCCGCAGCGCCTGACTGAGCTGACTCTGGCCGAGTACGCCACCCTCGGCGGCATGGAAGGCGCCGAAGTGATCACCTGGCTGATCATGCGCGGAGCCCTCTCAGCCAGCGTCGACAAACTGCATCATGCCTATTACCTGCCGTCGATGACTGGCATCGCCACCCTGCTGCTGGGTAACCGCGAGCGCGAACTGCCGATCGACGCCGCCGAACGCCGCCGTCAACAAATGCAGGAGCAACTGGCCGGCATCGAAAAACTCGAAGGCACCTATCCCTTCACCTTGGAGCGCAGTGCCAAAGGCTATCGCCTCAACCAGTTCCTGCGCCGGATGATCGAGCCGAACTGGCGCCAGCGCTTTCTGACCGAACCCGAGGCGCTGTTTATCGAGGCTGCGCTCAGCGAAGAAGAATGCGACCTGCTGCGCCGTCGTGACTGGCGCGGGCTGATCCAGTACGGCGCAATTTTCTTCGGCCTGGAAAAGCTCGGTGCGGTGCTCGGCATCTCCAACCTGGACATCTACGCGGCCATGCGCGGCCAGAGCGTGGAGGACTTCATGAAGACCCGGAACCAACAGGTGCGCTACTCAGTCGCCGCCAAGAACTGATGCTGCATACCCGGCTCGCCCTAGATGGCGAGCCGGCGCCATAACAACAACAACAACAACAACAACAACAACAACAACAACAACAACAACAACAACAACAACAACAACAAGGAGCACACCATGTCCCCCTCAGCAAAGCCAGGCTGACGCTCTCGCGCGGCCAGCACAGCTGCCGAATCCAGGCAGACGCCAATCGACACACTACTTCTGCTGCCTTTGCGCCACGACGCAAGGGACGCCCAGGTTCACCCACAACAAAGGCACACAACAATGAAAAAAATCGCATTGACGCCCCTGACCTGCGCGATTGCCATGGTCGCCGGGACCCCTGCTGGCAGCCATGCAGCCGGCTTCGTCGAAGATGCCAAGGTCACCCTGGGCCTGCGCAACTACTACTTCAATCGCAATTTTCTGAACCATACCCAGGGTAACCAGAGCAAGGCCGCGGCCTGGACCCAAAGCTTTATTCTCGATGCGCGCTCCGGCTTCACCGAAGGCACCGTTGGTTTCGGTCTTGACGTGCTCGGTCTGTATTCGATCAAGCTCGATGGCGACCGCGATGCGGCCAACAGCCAGATGCTGCCAATCCACGACGACGGTCGTCCGGCCGACGACTTCGGCCGAGCCGCAGTGGCCGCCAAAGCGAAGATATCCAAAACCGAGCTGAAAGTCGGCGAATGGTTCGCCGTGCTGCCCATCCTGCGCGCTGACGATGGCCGTTCGCTGCCGCAGACCTTCCAGGGCGCACAAATCACGTCCAACGAATTCGACGGTCTGAACCTCTACGGCGGCCAGTTCTGGAAGAACAGCCAGCGCCACGACGCGAGCCGCGAAGACATGTCGTTCAACGGTGTGACAGGTGACGATTTCAATTTCGCTGGCGGTGAGTACCGCTTCAATGGCAACAACACCATGGTTGGCATTTGGCACGCGCGCCTGGAAGACGTCTACCAGCAGAGTTTCGTACAACTGACCCACAGCCAACCGGTCGGCGACTGGGTGCTCGGCGCCAATCTGGGCTATTTCAACGGCAAGGAAGAAGGCGCCGCCAAGGCCGGCGAGCTGGACAACAAGGTCTATCAAGGTGCACTCACTGCCAAGACTGGCAACAACAGTTTCATGCTCGCCTACCAGCGCCTGAGCGGCGACAGCAAGTTCCTGCGTATCGACGGAGCCAGCGGCGGCACCCTGGTTAACGACGCCTTCCTGGGCAGCTTCGATAACGCGCAAGAGCGCTCCTGGCAGCTGCGCCACGACTACAACTTCGCCGGGTTGGGCATTCCTGGCCTGACTCTGATGAACCGCTACATCAGCGGCTCGAACATCGGCGGGGACTCCAGCGTCGAGGAATGGGCACGCGAATCGGAACTGGCTTACACCTTTCAGGAAGGCAGCCTGAAGAATCTCAGCGTGCGCTGGCGCAACTCCGACATCCGCCGTGATGGTAACGGCCCTGACTCGCACGAGAACCGCTTGATCTTCAACTACCCATTGTCGATCTTGTAATACCGGACGCTTGCGCCCAACCGATTGTCTCCAGTGTTTTCGGCACCTTGGCCCGTCATCGCGACGGGCTTTTTTTCGTCCGCTACGCAGTGCCGCTTCAGCCGCGAACGCTCGCGGCCTGCAGGCTACCGATCCGCAGATCAGTCTGCGCACCGGGAGTAGCCTTGCTCTTAAGCACTAGCCATAAGCAAAACGCATGGGCAGGCAAGTGTTACGCATTGTCATCACAACACAGCGTCGTGCCAGCATCGCCTTATCCAAAAACAACAAGCAAGGTCTGCACGGGCTGCCTCCCGTCAGACGCCACAGCGGAGCCCGCCATGCCTCAAGCCCTACCTGTTGCGACCACCACCTTGCCCCCCAGCGCCGGCTGAACGCAGCCGTCACGCCTTTGCCCCAAACAACCAACAACAATAGGTAATTCGCATGTCCAGACTGACCCATGCCCTACTCGCCACCCTAGGCCTTGCCGCTTTCAGCCTGCAAGCTATGGCCGCAAATCCTGAAGTGGTGCTCAAGGTCCACCATCACATGCCCCTGCACTCGGTGACCCAGATGGACTTTCTCGACCCCTGGGCGAAGAAAATCACCGATGCCTCCGAAGGTCGTATCCAGTTCCAGTTCTATCCCTCGATGCAGTTGGGTGGCACTCCACCACAGCTGATCGATCAGGTGCGCGACGGCGTGGCCGACATCGTCTGGACGCTGCCTGGCTACAGCACTGGCCGCTTTCCGCTGATCTCGGTGTTCGAGCAGCCATTCATGAGCACCTCCGCCGAGGCCACCAGCCAGGCCATGTGGGTGTTCATGGAGCGTCACGGGCAAAAAGAGCTGAACGGCATCCATCTGCTGGCCACCCAGGTCACCGATGGCGCACAGATCCACACCACCAAGCGCCAGATCAAAACCATGGCCGACTTCCGCGGTCTGAAGATTCGCGCCTCCAACCGTACCGCCACCAAACTGATCAGCCTGCTCGGCGCCACCCCGGTGGCCATGCCGGTGCCGCAGATTCCCGAAGCGCTGTCCAAGGGCGTGGTCGACGGCGCCATCGTGCCGTGGGACGTGGTGCCTCCGCTGAAACTGCACGAACTGGTCAAGCACCACACCGAGACTGCGGCCGGCCAGCCGACCCTGATGTACACCACCATGATCCTGGCGATGAACCCGGACAGCTACGCCAAGTTGCCGGATGACCTGAAGAAGATCATCGATGACAACAGTGGCCTGGAACTGTCACGCACTGCCGGTCGCCTGTACGACACCCAGGTGGTGGAAACAGGGCACAAACTGGCTGAGGCGCAGGGTAACGATATCTATGTGCTGCCTGCTGACGAGACCCTCAAGTGGGAAAAAATCGGCCAGCGCCTATATCAGGACTGGATCAAGGATGCTGCGGCCAAAGGTTACGACAACGGCGAGCAACTGCTCGAAGAAGCACGTCAGTTGATCGCCCAGTACACCACCCAGCCCACCCCTTGATATCTGGAGCGCCGGCTTGCCGGCGCTCGCCTGCGGAGTTTTTCATGAGCGAGCCCCTGATCGAAGTCGCATCGCAGCCTGGCGACATGCTCGGCCGCGTGCTGACCAGTCTTGCGCAATTTCTCGCCTACCTGGGCGGCCTGCTGCTGGTAGTCATCACCCTGCTGACTTCCTACAGCATCTTCATGCGAGCCCTGTTCGACCAGCCGCTGCTCGGTGACGTTGAGCTGGTACAGATGGGTTGTGGTATCGCCATCGTCCTGTTCCTGCCGCTGTGCCAGCTGCGTCGCGGTAATGTCATAGTCGATGTGTTCACCCTGCATGCCGGGGCGCGCACCCGTGCTCGTCTCGACGCCCTCGGCGGTTTGCTGATGGCCGCGTGCGCCGCACTGCTTGCCTGGCGCTCGACACTCGGTGCATTGAGTTCCTACGCCACAAACGAAGAGTCGACCATCATGGGGCTGCCGTTGTGGTGGTCGATGAGCGCCTTCCCACCCGGCTTCACTCTGCTTGCTGTAGTGGCGCTGTACACGGCCTGGCAAGACCTGACCGGCACGGAGACGCGCGCATGAGCAGTGTTGAAATCGGCGGGCTGTTTCTGCTCGCACTGCTGGTGCTGCTGGTCATCCGCATTCCCATCGCCATCGCCATGCTGCTCACCGGCGTGGCGGGCTATGTCACCATCAGCGGCTGGGAGCCGCTGCTCAACTACCTCAAAGGCGCGGCCTACGCGCGCTATACGGTTTATGACCTGTCGGTGATTCCACTGTTTCTGCTGATGGGCCAGTTCGCCTCACGTGGCGGCCTGGCCAGCGGCCTGTTCCGTGCGGCAGCGGCGATGATCGGCCACTGGCGAGGCGGCTTGGCGATGTCCGCCATCGGTTCCTGTGCCGCCTTCGGTGCGGTGTGTGGCTCGTCCATTGCCACCGCAGCGACAATGGGACAGGTGGCACTGCCCGAGCTGCGCCGTTACAAGTACTCCAACTCGCTGGCAGTCGGCGCGCTGGCCGCCGGCGGTACTCTGGGCATTCTGATTCCACCTTCGGTGGTGCTGGTGATCTACGCCATCCTCGCCCAGCAGAACATCTCCGCGCTGTTCATGGCCGCCTTCATTCCCGGCATCCTCGCCGCCCTTGGCTATATGCTCGCCATTGCCATCTACGTGCGCATCAACCCCGAGGCCGGCCCGGCCCAGGAGCGTCTGAGCTGGCGCCAGCGTCTGGTTGCCCAGCGCGGTGTGTGGCCGGTGATGCTGATCTTCCTGCTGGTGCTGGGCGGGATCTACAGCGGCTGGTTCACCCCGACCGAGGCTGCGGCCATCGGCACCGTCGGTACCGGCCTGTTCGCCGTGGTACTCGGGGGCATGCGTCTACCGGAGTTCAAGGAAGTACTGCTGGGCACTGCGGTGACCACAGCAATGATCTTCATGATCCTGCTTGGCGCCGATATCATGAATGCCTTCCTGGCGCTGTCGCAGCTACCTGTGGTGCTTGCGGAAGTAATTGGCGGCAGCGGTTTGCCGCCCTTCCTGGTGCTGACCGGGATCCTGGTGCTGTACCTGATCCTCGGCTGCGTGATGGACACCATGTCGATGATCCTCCTGACCATCCCGATCTTCTTCCCAGTGATCATGGGCCTGGACTTCTACGGTCTGGGCGAGACCGAGAAGGCTATCTGGTTCGGCATCCTCGCGCTAATGGTAGTGGAGATCGGTATGATCACCCCGCCAGTAGGGATGAACGTCTACGTGATCAGTTCCATGGCCAAAGACATCAGCATGCGCGAGGCCTTCCGTGGCGTGGTGCCCTTCCTGATCTCGGATATCACCCGTGTGATCATTCTGGTGCTGTTCCCTTCCATCACCCTGTGCCTGGTGCGCTGGCTGAGCTGATCAGCGCCCCTCACCCACCACCTGCCGAATCATCGCCATCAGCGCCTGAGCCGCCGCAGTGTGCAAACAGCCACTGCGGTAGGTCAGACCGATAGCGCGCTCGGTGTGCGGCAGTGGTTGGCCGAGGATGCACAACTCTCCAGCGACGATCTCCTGCTCAAGTTGGTGCGCCGAAACCGCCGCCAGCATCTGAGATCTCAGCAGCAGACCGCGAATCACAGCCATGTCGCCACTCTCCACTTGCGGCAGTGGCGCCGCCATGTCCATGCCAGCGAAGCAATTGTCGAGCATCTGCCGCGCCGGCGAGCCTGCGCGCGGTAGCACCCATTGCGCCTGCTGAAGATGCTCGCGGCGCAGCGGCTGCTCCAACAGTGGATGGTCGCTCCTGACCAGAATCACCATTTCCTCGCGCCACAGCGGTTCGCTGGTCAAGTCGCTGGAATACTCGGCTGGGCGCAGAGCACCGAAGATGAAATCGATATCACCGGCTCGCAGATCGGTAGCCAGCAGATCGAACGGGCTCTCGTTGGTTACCACCTGCACCGCCGGATACTTGGCCATCAGCCGCACGATGGCTTCGGGCAGGATCCGCGTGCGCCCCAGAGGCAGCGCACCGACCTGCACCCCCCCCTGCAGCTGGCCGCGCTTGGCAGCCAGATCGGCCTCGATATGGCCCAGTTCATTCAAGGCTCGGCGAATCGGAAACAGTACCTCAAGACTACTGCGGGTAGGTTGCAGACCGCGTGGCGTGCGCTCGAACAGGCTGCGCCCGCAACCGTCTTCAAGCACCTTCAGTGCAGCACTGACCGCTGGCTGGCTGAGACCGAAGAGATTGGCCACGGTCTGCATATGGTGGGTCTCGCAGAGCTTGACGAACAATTGCAGGCGCCGCGCCTGGAACAGGTATAGCGGCTCGGCACTGTGACCGAGCAGACGCGGCACGTCATCGAGCTCCTGCAGCACGCGGCGCGCACGCGGCAAGATGGTGTCGCCAAAATCGCTCAGACGCATTCCATTGGTATGCCGCTCGAACAGCGGCACATCCAGGCGCGCCTCCAGGTCGGCGACAGCCCGCGTCACCACCGACTGGGCGCGGAACAGGACCTCGGCGGCGCGCGACACGCTGCCCAGTTCGGCCACCCGCACAAAGGCGCGCACCTGCATCAGGTTGGGGAGTTCTCGTGCACTCATGCCTGCGTCTCGCTGCGGGTCGAAGGCAGCCACTATGCCCGCCAGCAATATTCGCCGCAATAAACAAAAGGCATACCTAGAGTAGCCTTACGCATTAGCCGCACCTGGGGGGCGGTGCCATTCTGCGGACACGTCTCACCAAGGAGCTATCAGATGACTCAGTCCCAGAAAAGCGCGCTGGTAGTCAGCGCACACTCCGCCGATTTCGTCTGGCGCGCCGGCGGCGCCATCGCCAAACACGTCGAGCAAGGCTACGCCATGCACATCGTCTGTCTGTCGTTCGGCGAGCGCGGCGAGTCCGCCAAGCTGTGGCGCAAAGGCGCGATGACCGAAGAGAAGGTCAAGGCTGCCCGGCGCGAAGAAGCCCAGGCCGCCGCCGAGATCCTCGGCGCCAGCGTGGAGTTCTTTGATATCGGTGACTATCCGATGCGCGTCGATACCGACGACCTGCTGCGTCTGGCCGACGTGTTCCGCCGCGTACAACCTGAGTTCGTCCTCAGTCACTCACTGAAGGACCCGTACAACTACGACCACCCACTGGCCATGAACCTGACCCAGGAAGCGCGCATCATTGCCCAGGCAGAAGGCTACAAGCCTGGCGAGAAAATCGTCGCTGCGCCGCCGGTGTACGCCTTCGAGCCGCACCAGCCGGAACAGTGCGAATGGCGCCCGGACACCTTCCTCGACATCACCGAGGTGTGGGACAAGAAGTACGCCGCGATCCAGTGCATGGCCGGCCAGGAACACCTGTGGGAGTACTACACCCGCGTCGCCCTGCAGCGCGGTGTACAGGCCAAGCGCAACGTCGGCATCACCAGCGCGCGCAACATCGTCTACGCCGAAGGCTTCCAGAGCGTGTTCCCACGCGTCACGGAGAACCTGGCATGAGCAATCTGATCGGCAAGACCGGCATCGTCGTGCGCAACATCCAGCGTGCGGCTTCAGCCAGCGTTGACGAACTGGGCCACCTGGGCGTGGCCACCGTACACGAAGCGCAGGGTCGCAAGGGCCTGCTCGGCTCCGAAATCCGCCCGATCCAACAAGGCGTGACACTGTCCGGTTCGGCTATTACCGTGCTGGTAGCACCCGGCGATAACTGGATGTTCCATGTTGCCGTGGAACAGTGCCAACCCGGCGACGTGCTCGTGGTGGCACCCAGCTCACCCTGCAGCGACGGTTTCTTTGGTGACCTGCTGGCCACCTCCCTGCAGGCCCGTGGCGTACGCGCGCTGATTATTGATGCGGGTGTGCGTGACAGCCACACCCTGCGCCAGATGGGTTTCTCGGTATGGTCCAAGGCGGTTTATGCGCAGGGCACGGTCAAGGAAACCCTCGGCTCGGTCAACCTGCCTCTGGTATGCGCCGGGCAACTGGTCAACCCAGGTGACGTGGTCGTTGCCGACGACGATGGCGTGGTCATCGTGCGCCGGGACGAAGCTGAGCAAGTGCTGGTCGCCGCCCATCAACGCGCTGCAGCCGAAGAGCAGAAACGCCTGCGTCTGGCCGCCGGCGAACTGGGCCTGGACATCTACGGCATGCGTCCGCGTCTTGCCGAAAAGGGCCTGCGTTACGTCGACGACATCCGCGAACTGGACGCTTGAGCATGAACCAGACCCGCATCCCCTGCCTGCTGATGCGCGGCGGCACGTCCAAGGGTGCCTACTTCCTCGCTAGCGACCTGCCACCAGCCGGCGAACTGCGCGACCGCGTGCTCCTCGCGGCTATGGGCTCGCCGGACGCCCGGCAGATCGACGGCATTGGCGGCGCCGACTCATTGACCAGCAAGGTAGCGATTATTCGTCGCTCGCGACGAGAAGACGCCGACGTTGACTACCTGTTCGCCCAGGTGGTGGTGAATGAGCCGCGCGTGGACTACGGACAGAACTGCGGCAATATCCTCGCGGGTGTCGGCCCCTTCGCCATCGAACGTGGGCTGGTAGCAGTCAGTGGCGAGGTTACGGCAGTACGCATCTTCATGGAAAACACTGGGCAGATCGCCGTGGCCCGCGTATCCACAGCAGACGGCCAAGTGCAATATGCCGGTGACACGCGCATCGACGGCGTACCCGGCACTGCCGCCGGGCTGACCGTCGAGTTCGCCGATGTCGCGGGGTCCAGCTGCGGTGCTCTGCTGCCGACCGGCAATAGCCGCGACCGATTCGACGATGTGGAAGTGACCTGCATCGACAACGGCATGCCTGTGGTAATGCTGCGCGCCACCGATCTTGGTGTGACCGGGTATGAAAGCCGCGAGCAACTCGACGCCGACACTGCGCTCAAAGCACGCCTGGAGTCGATCCGCCTGCAGGCCGGTCCGCGTATGAATCTGGGCGACGTGAGCCAGCGTAACGTGCCGAAGATGTGCCTGATCGCTCCGCCCTGCCAAGGCGGCGCCATCCATACTCGCAGCTTTATTCCACACCGCTGTCACGCCTCCATCGGCGTGTTCGGCGCAGTCAGTGTGGCCACAGCCTGCCTGATCGAAGGTTCGATCTGCGACGGCCTGGCCGAAGTCGGCAACGCGGCCTTGCAACGCCTGGCGGTGGAGCATCCGAGCGGCGAGTTCAGCGTCGAACTGCGTCTCGAGCAAGGCCAGCCCGCAGGCTGCGGCCTAGTCCGCACGGCCCGACTGCTGTTCGACGGTTTCGTCTGCATCCCGCAGGCGCTCTGGACTGGGCAGACGGTATGAAGCTCGCGCGCATCGCCCTGATCGGCTTCGGAGAAGCCGGTAGCATTCTCGGCACCGACTTGGCGGCGCGCGGCGTTCGAGTGCGAGCCTACGACCTGCTGAGCGAAACGGCTGCCGGTAAGCAACAGTTGCAGGCGCCAGCGACGCAAGCTGGTGTACAGCTATGCAACAGTGCCGCCGAGGCCTGCGCAGAGGCCGACCTGGTGATCAGCGCAGTGACCGCCTGCGCTGCGCTGGACGTGGCCCGACAACTGGCTGCGCAACTGCGCAGCGGCCAGCTGTATCTGGACATCAACTCGGTGGCACCCACAACCAAATGCACCGCTGCCGAGCTGGTCCAGACAGCAGGCGCCGGCTATATCGACGCCGCGGTAATGGCGCCGGTGCCCCCCAAACGCCTGGGCACACCCATGCTGCTTGGCGGCGCGCAGGCCGAGACGCTGGCAACGGCGCTCAACGCCCTGGGTTGCAATACCCGCGCAGTGGCCGACATAGTCGGCACCGCCGCGGCAATCAAGATGTGCCGTAGCGTGATAATCAAGGGCCTGGAAGCGCTGACGGCCGAGTGCCTGGCCGCCGCCCGCCAATACGGCGCCGAGACCGAGGTGTTGGCCTCGCTGCAGCAGAGTTTTCCCGCCATGGGCTGGGATGGCGAGTTGCCCGACTACCTGATCAGCCGCATCGCCGAACATGGCCGGCGGCGCGCCGAAGAAATGCAGGAAGTGAGCAAGACCCTGGCTGATGCCGGTGTTACGCCGCACCTGAGCCGGGCCATTGCTAGCAGCCAGCGCGGGCTAGTCGATGCCATGAATCTACAGGATTTACGCTACTCCCAATTTGTACCTTTCTCCTGGCGAGATCTGTTCGCACGCCTCTACGGTTCAAAGCCTTCTCCCTACGGCAGGGGTGTAAATTCATAGTAAATGCGATTGATTAGCATAGTCATAAATCTTAAAGATAGCTTGCTTTCAATTTGATCGCCCTGCCGGGCTTATTCCGGAGTTTCTTATGCCCCTGACCTCCTTCTTGCGCCAAAGCGCTGCTCTCCTTGCCGCCAGCCTGCTGATAACCGCCCCCTTACAGGCAGCACCACGAACCATCGATGGTGTCTACGGCAGTGTCGAACTGGATGGCGCACCTCAACGCGTAGTGGCCCTGGGTGATAACCCCTTGGATGCCGCCCTGTCGCTTGATATTCAGCCTCTGGGAACCCTCGCCAGTCGAGGAGGTAACGACGTCCCCGAATACCTCAAGACCAAAGCAGGCAAGATTGCCCTAGTCGGCAGCGTGCGTGAGCCCAATCTGGAAGCGATTCTGGCGCTACAGCCCGATCTGATCCTGGCCTCCAGCGAGCTGCCAAGCGAGCTCTATGCCAAACTCAGCCAGATGGCTCCCACCATTGTGCCCAAGGGTGGAACCTTCCAGGACTGGCGTGTTACCTACAGCACCTATGCCCTGGCTCTCGACAAAACCGAACAGGCAGAGCAGCACATCGCCGAGATCGACAAGCGCATCGACGCATTACGCCAGCACCTCCCGCAGGGGCAAAAGGTTAGCGTCGTTCGCTGGAACCCTCAGGGCCCGTTCATCATGTCCAGCCATCTGTTCGTCGGTCAGCTACTGCAGTCGATGGGCCTTCAGGCGAGCGAACTGGCTACCGAGCAGAAGCGCAAGCCGCATAGCGATATCCTGAGTCTGGAGAATCTGAGCAAGGTCGATGCCGACTGGATTTTTCTGGCCACCCTTAATCCCGACGGTCGCAAGGCACTCGACGATGCGCGCCAGCAACCGGCCTTCACCCGCTTGAATGCGGTCAAGAACAACCGGGTCATCAGCGTTGACGGTCAAATCTGGAGCAGCAGCTCCGGTTATCTAGCCGCTCAACATATCCTCGATGACGTGGAGAAGGCGCTGGCCCACTGATGCCTTCACGCGTTCCACTGCTACGAGCCGCCAGTCTGGCGGCTTTATGCTTGCTGCTGCTGACCCTCGCTAGCCTGCTGCTGGGCGCCGGCGATGTGGGCTGGCGTGCCAGCCTGCAGGCTCTAATGATCGGTGATGACGCGGACGCCCGCTTTGTCGTCCGGCAACTTCGCTGGGCACGCACCGAGCTGGCCATGCTGGTCGGGCTGGCCCTCGGTGCCGCCGGCGTACTGCTGCAGGCTGTGACGCGCAACCCCCTAGCCGAGCCTGGGCTGCTGGGCGTTAGTGCCGGTGCGTCGTTTGCCGTGGTGCTTGCAATCAACCTCGGTGCCTCGGCGGCAAGCCTGCATCTGGGCGTCGCGGTGGTCGGTGCGCTGGTCGGCTGCGTGCTAGTGATGCTGGTGACCCAGCTGCGCGGAGTCGGTGATGATCCCGTGCGCCTGGTACTGGCCGGTGCCGCATTCTCCGGATTGCTGGGGGCCCTGAGCAGCCTGATGCTGCTGTCCGATCAGCGCACCGCCGATGAGATGCGTTTCTGGATCATCGGGGCGCTGGCTGGACGGCCGTTGGAAACCATGAGCTGGAGCCTACCAGGCCTGCTTGCCGGGTTGAGCGCCGCCCTGCTGCTGATACGACCACTCGCCGCGCTTGCGCTGGGCGAACGTGTCGCCAGCGGCCTTGGGCACAACCCGCGCCTGACTCGCGCCGGCACGCTAATCGCGGTGGCCTTGCTGGTCGGTACGGCAACCGCAGCGGCAGGCCCGATTGGCTTTATTGGCCTTATCGTGCCCTATATCGCCCGCCGCCTGGTGGGCTCGGATGTGCGCCGCACCCTCGGCCTGAGCCTGCTGCTGGGGCCTTGCGTGCTGTTGTTTGCCGACACCCTCTCGCGCCTGATGGTGCGCCCCTATGAACTGCCGGTCGGGGTGATCACCGCCCTGGTCGGCGCTCCGATCCTGATCGCCGTGGTCCGCGGTCGTCGCCTGCCGATGCTCTGAGATGTCCAGACCTTCCCTAACGATCAGTGGCTATCGCGCCCTGCGCTTAAGCCATTACAGCCTGCTGATTCACCGGCGCGGCAGCTGGGTGGCCGTGTTACTAAGCGCACTGCTACTACTGTGCTCAGCCCTGATACTCGCCGCTGGTGTCGACGATCTGACGCTCTGGGGCGCCTTGCGCGCCATCTTCGGTGAGGGCAGCAGGATGCAGCTGTTCCTGATTCAGGAGCTGCGCCTGCCTCGCCTGTGCGCCGGACTGCTCAGCGGAGCAGCACTGGGCGCGGCCGGATGCCTACTGCAGACCCTGGCCCGAAACCGGCTAGCGACTCCGGGCGTAATCGGTATCGACAACGGCGCCACCGCCTTTGCCGTCGCCGCCATCGTGGCAGTGCCCATCAGCCTGGCCCCGTCCGCCCTGGCGCTGACGGGAGCGATCACGGCCGCCGTGTTGACCCTGGCTCTGGCATCCGGCAGCGGCGCCCGTGGCTACCGTTTCATCGTAGTTGGCATCGCCGTCGGGGCGATATTCGGCGCTGCCACCAATCTGATGCTGGCCCGCTCCGATATCGATGCCGCCAACGCCGCTTACCCCTGGACGGTCGGCAGCCTCAACGCCCGCCCGAGTCAGGCAATCTGGCTGCTGGGGTTCGGCCTGGCCCTGGGCCTGCCGGCAGCGAAGCTGCTGGTGCGCTCGCTGAACCTGATGCGCTTCTCCGACAACGTGGCGATCGGGCTTGGCATCCGCCTGCAGCGGATGCGCCTGCTGACCCTGCTGCTGTGCGTTTGGCTGACCGCGCTGGCAGTAGCTGTGGCCGGCCCAGTCGGCCTGATCGGCCTGGTCGCACCGGAGCTGGCACGCTACCTGTGCGCACATCATGGCGTGCCGCTGATCAACAGCGCGCTGTGCGGCGCATTGCTCATGATTCTCGCCGACTGGCTCGGCCGCAGCCTGCTGGCTCCCATCGAGGTACCGGTGGGTATCATCTCAGCCATCCTCGGCGCGCCCTTCCTACTGTGGATTTTGCTGCGCCCCCTCAAACGGAGTTCGCCATGACCTCACTCACCACCTTGTTCAACGACGGCAGCCAAGGTGACGTGCGTCTGGAAGCACAAAGGCTGAGCATGGATTACGAACGCAGGCGGGTGATCGACCAACTGGATCTGCACATTCCGCCGGCTCAGGTCACAGCGATCGTCGGCCCAAATGGTTGTGGCAAATCCACCTTGCTGGCCGCCCTCTCGCGCCTGCAAAAGCCCAGCACTGGTGCGGTGCTACTGGACGGCAAAGTGATTTCCAGCCAGCCCTCGCGTGAGGTGGCCAGACGCCTGGCTCTGCTGCCGCAGGACGCCAGCGCGCCTGAAGGGCTGACCGTTGCAGAGCTGATCCGTTTCGGCCGTCAGCCACACCAGGCCCTGCTGAGCCAATGGAGCGAGCAGGATCAGAGGATCGTCGACGCTGCGCTGGCTGCAGCCGATCTGCTCGATCTGGCTGACCGGCCGCTCGAATCGATGTCCGGTGGCCAGCGCCAGCGGGCCTGGATCGCCATGGCCATCGCCCAGGCAACCCCATTGTTGCTGCTCGACGAACCGACCTCAGCACTCGATCTCGGCCACCAGATCGAGGTGTTCGAGCTAATTCGCCAACTGACGACGGCCGGAAAGACCATCGTGATGGTGGTACATGATCTATCGAGCGCCTGTCGTTACGCCGACAACTTGGTAGCCATGCATCGAGGCACTATCATCGCCCAAGGCAAGCCACGCGACATTGTCACGCCGGAATTGGTGAAACAGCTGTACGACGTCAGTTGCGTGCTGCTCAACGACCCGGTCAGTGGTACCCCAGTGATCGCTGGTATCCAGCGTGCAGCGCAGCGCTGACAGGCAGGGCAATGCCAGCGCGCAGGCACTTGGCACTGCTGCCGGTGCCTGCGCGGTTGTCAGGGCAATACCCTGATCAGGGCGCAGGCCAGCCCGACGAAACCGGGTAACGCTAGCGCAACGCGCGGCGCGTAGGGCAGTAGCATGATCAGAGCCACACCCGCTACGCTCATCACACCGACCCAGCCCACTATCCCCGCCGCCACGCCCCACATGCGCACGCTGAAGGCCAGACTGGCGACCAGCAGTAACCAGCCCAAGGCCCGCAGGCAGCGACACGACAGCGCACTAGGAATACGCTTGAACACCTGCCTGAACGACCGTTCAAGCCCCATGCACAACGCCGACATGCCCACATAGGCCAGCAGCAAGGCAAGTAGCCATTCCATACTGTTCATCCTTTGAGTTCCTGCATGGCCAGGTGAGTTCTGCTCGCGGTCTGCCCCTGTTTCAGCTTCCACGCTGCGGCCAACAGCACCAGGCCGAGGCCTACCGTACTGATCTCCAGCCATTCACGCCCTTCTGCAGGCGCCATCAGGCGCAGAACCGGCAGGCAACAGCACAGCACACCAGCTAGCGCCAATTGTTCACACCATGCCTTCAACACGGGGCGCATCAGTGCATGCAGGAGACTGGCCGACCAGACCATGAAGAACAGCCGCACCTCCCAGGCGCCGCGTTGGCCAATCTCCACCGGTAACAGGCGGTTGATCCACAGATAAGCCACGCAAGCCAGGCTCAGTCCTGCAATCACTGCCACATTCAGTGGTTCGGCGGCACGGTACAGTAGCGCTGCCAACCCTTCCTGACGCGCCCGCTGCTGGCGCCGCTTAACCGTAAACAGCACCAGGCCGGTGGCGATCATCGCGCAACTGAGCAGACCGCAGATGAAGTACAGCCAACGCATCGGGTAGCCGCCGAACTGGGCGAAATGCAGCCCTGCCATCACCCGCTGGGTCAGTGGCGCCGGCCTGCTGGCCTGCGGTTGGCGCAAGACCACGCCAGTTACACCATCGAACTGCATGCTCTGCCCCTTGGTCAGCTCGATACGGTTGCCCAGCACCGGACGAAACTCTACGCGTGCGTTTTCGCGGCCCGGATTTTCGATGTTCACACCCGCGATCGGGCCCAGAACCTGTTCGGCCTGTGCCAGCAGCGCGACCAAATCTGTCAAGGCTGCATTGCCCATGCGCGCAGGTGTCTGTCTGATCGCTTCAGGTCGGCCAGCCTCTACTGAAGTGCCTCCAGACACTTGGCCGCGGCTATGCTCGGCTTTGCGTTGCCCCTGCTCGTTGCGTTCGGGTGCAATCTGTTGAACCTGAGGACCACCCCGTCCGAATGCCTGGCGATTGCCGTCATACAGCACATCGACGGCTGCAGGCATATAAATGAGATAGAAGATCACCAACCCGGTGTAGGTGATCATCAGGTGAAAAGGCAGCACCAGTACGCCACCGACGTTGTGAGCGTCCAGCCAGGAACGAGGCCCCTTGCCCGGACGGAACATGAAGAAGTCCTTGAAGAACTTCTTGTGGATCACGATCCCGCTGATCAGGGCGACCAACATGGCCATGGCTGCCAGGCCTACCAGCCAGATCCCGATATCACGCGGCATGTTGAGGGTGAAGTGGAAACGGAAGAAAAATCCGCCGCCTGCTGTATCGCGCGCCTGAAGTAGCTCTCCGGTGGTCGCATCGATCAGCTGGCCGCCACCACGCCGCCGCTCTCCAGTTGACACGCTCAAAGCCGACGATCGCTCGGTGGGAAGGCTGATGCCCCAGGCGGGCGCGTCTGGGTGATAGCGCTGCAGGTAATCCAGAGCCACACGCATGGCGCTAGGCTGATCCACCGCAGTGGCGGGAATTTCTGGGCGCATCCACTCGTCGATTTCCTTGTCGAACACCGCCAGGGTGCCGGTGAGGAAGATAGCGAACAGCACCCAACCGAACAGCAGTCCGCCCCAGGTGTGCAGCCAGGCCATCGACTGGGTTAGGGTCTTGGCTTTCATGCCAGTGTCCTCTGCAGTTGTGGCCAGAATGCTACGAGCGCCAGCGGCACAGCGAACAATAGGGGCAGCCAGGCATACCAGGCGTTTCGCGCTGCGAACGCCCAGAGCATGGCCAGGCTATACAGCGCAAACGCTGGCAAGGTGGCAACAACGACGGCATCTGCCGGAGGCAGCGGCAGTATCCGTGACAAGGCACCGGTGGCGGCATATGTGAATAAGTAGCCACTTACGACAGCCGCTATGACGCGCGACATTGTGGCTAATACGGGTGGCCGTTTTTTCATTTTAGAGGCGCTACTCATCGAGGATATTCATCCATGCACACAAAAGCCGGCCGACGTAAAACGTCGACCGGCTTCGGTCTGTTTACTCAGAAGCTGGTGGTTACCGAGGCGTAGAAGGAACGCCCAGGTTCGTTATAGGTATTGGCACCGGCCGTGGTGCCAGCACCCTCGCGATAGAGTCGCTTGTCGAAGAGATTGTTGATGCCCGCTCCCAAGGATAGGTTTTCGCTGACCTTATAAGTGCCACCGAGGCTGTAGATATGGTACGGATCACGCACCTCCAGCTGGTTTTGCGCCGTGACATTGACGCTGGTGGTCGGATTGAACACCCTCGGCTCCTGCTTGCCGTAGAAGGTAGCGGTCAGGTTCAGCCCCAGCGCTTCCGTCAATTGCCAGTCGAGCATCGAGTTCACGGTGTACTCGGGCACCACCGAGAGCGGGTTGCCATCGCTGTCGGTGTTGTCCTGCATATAGGTGAAGTTGGTCGTCCAGCTCAGTACATCGCCTTCATGCCCCAGCAGTGGAACGCCGATACTGCCCTCCCACCCCTTCACGAGGGCGTCAGTGGCGTTATCCCACTCGAGGATACCGGCGAACTGGCTGGGGTTATTCGGATTTACGACAGTTCCAGTCACGACATTCGACGACACGATCTTGCTGTCATAATCATTGCGGAAGTAGGTGAGGCTGGCAGTCCACCCGCCTCGTGCGAAGCTGATACCAAGCTCCTTGTTGATGCTGATCTCGGGGTCCAGATCCTCATTACCCAACACATAACAGCCGCCGCCTGAAGTGGTTCCAGCGGCACAGCCGTTACCATTACTGCGGTATAGGTAATTAGGGTTGGATTGATAAAGGTTGGGCGCCTTGAATGCCCGGGCGATGCCCCCCCTAAGGGTGATGTCATCGGTGAGCTTGTAAGAGCTGTTGAGGCTCGGACTCCAGTTCAGACCAAACTGGTCGTGGTAATCCAGGCGCAAGCCCGGGGTCAGAATCCAGTCTGGCGTCAGTTCTATGTTGTCTTCGGCAAAAACGGCCAGCAGGGTAGCGTCGGTCTTGCTGGAGCGCGCGTTGGCATCAGAATTGGGCAACTGATACCAATCGGTGCCGATGGTACGGTTGAGCGTAGACGGGTCATCCAGTTCCTGGCGGTTCCATTCAGCGCCCACGGTTAACACCTGGTTCAGCAGAACCTCCAACGGCATGTCTAGCTGCCCTTGCAACAAGTAGCTTTTGTAGACACTGGTCTGTTTGTCGTCGCCGGCGCTGATGTCGCCGTCAACGCTACCGGTCTGCCCTTCCAGCAAACGGCGGTTGTCGGTGCGTTCGAACTGCGCCAAAAGACGCGAGCTGCCAAAATCCCAATCACCCTTGTGCGTCACAGAGTAGGTCTGACGGTACATGGTGTTGGTTTCACGTCCCAACCACGGGCTGATATTACTGGCCGGGTCCAGTGCCTCGGTCGCGCCGGTACCGGTATCGCCAGCGAAAATATTGCCTTGGCGACTGTAGCCCGCCTCAAAGTCGAGGGTCTGGCGCTCATCCAGCGCCCAACTGAGCAGGCCGCTCACATCCTTGTTGCGCACGCCTTCACGCCCGGCCGCTAGGCCACCACCAGCCGCTACGTCGGTATTATCCAGATTGATGTCGGCGTCATCGGCATCAGTCTTGTTGAGGTTGCCGTAGACACGGAATGTCAGATTTTCGGTCAGCGGGCCGGCGAGACTGAAGGTCGTACGCTTGGTGACACCCTCGGCATCATCCTGAGGAATATTGGTGTATAGGGTAGCCGAGCCGGTGAGCTTGTCGGTCGGCCGTTTGGTAATGATGTTGACCACGCCCCCCATGGCACCGGATCCATAGCGAGCTGCCGCTGGCCCCCTCAAGACTTCGATACGCTCTACCTGATCAGCAGGTACCCAGTTGCTGTCACCACGCGTATCGCGCTCACCAGCACGGGTATAGCGAACGGAATTTCGCGAGGTCACCGGCTTGCCGTCGATCAGGATAAGCGTATTTTCAGGCCCCATGCCGCGGAGGTCGATTTGCCGGTTGTTGCCACGAGAGCCGCTTGCACTGTTACCAGTGAGGTTGACCCCTGGCATTTTGCGCACAAGTTCAGAGATGTCATTGACCGGGGGACGCTTTTTAATATCCTCCTCAGTGAGGATCGATACGCCTGAGGCTTGCTTGAGCTCATCCTCCGCAGTTCCGATTACCACGGCATCCTGCAATTTCAAGGTATCGTCTGTAGCCTCTTCGGCATTTGCTTGATGCAGGGTGGCCATGAGCACTGACAGTGCCAGGAAGCTGACTCTGAAACTTGCTTGCATCGTATCTCTCCTGATTGCGGTATTCCGGTGAATCAGAAGCTGGATAGAAGTGCTCCCTGACCCCGGGCCGATCAAATGATATTTATTATCATATGCAGGTAAAGATCATTTACGGTTTTTTTACAAGCTTTCTACAGGTGGTATAAGCCAATAGCCATAGGTGGAGTACGACCTCAGCCCTACCTGCAACGAGATTGACTACCCCACCTCTCAATCAACTACGCCACAGTAGGTTGCCATCCTGAAACCCTCGGGCTAGAGTGCGCCCGTCGTGGTAAATCCCACGGCCGGGTGTAGCAACCTAGGAAACCAAGATGCGGCAGCGTCATAGCGCATAGCCAGTGCCTCGGCACTGCGTTATCGCGTCTCTATGGCGGGCCGTACGGGGCAGGCTTTTGCCTGGCCGGTTCCCTTGGTTCCCGGTTTGCTACCCCCGTGCGGTCCGCCTCCATATTGTGTAGCAACGATTGGTGGCGGCTCCTTAATCGAACCAAGGAGCATAAGGAAAATGCGCTACCCCTTTTTTACCCGAGAGCTCCGCCTTGGGCTTCAGGTCTTGCTGTCCACCTCTGATAAGGAGGTGCGCCATGGCTGAGTTCGAATCCTGTGTTGTACCTTTTCCCCTGCAGCGAAGCCCGCTGCATGAATCCGAAAGCTCTCCCCTACCCTCTGAAGCTGCAGCTGAACTGCGTGGCGTGATGCTCGGAAACCTCCTTGATCAACTGGCTGAACCTGACGGATTGCAGCCGGCAGATCTGCGTGTGCGTATCGCTGCTTACTCTGCTTTGGATTTGCTCGATGAGATGGTCGTGCTCTATCGCCGCGCCCTCTCGGAAGTGAGAGGAGGAGGCAGATGAGCAAGAGTGTGATGACCTACCTTCCACCTCAAGACGGCCATCCAGGTATGGAAATAGTCTGGGCTGCCGACTGCAGAGAAGCGTTCGACCAGGGCGTGAAGCTGGCCCAGACCTGGCTCGACAATGCCCGCAGCGGATGGCTCTGGGCAGTGATGATCGCCGAGCGCGATTTGCTGCCATGCGCTATTGAGAGGCGAGCATTCGAGGTAGGTTTCCTGAGTCGTATCCACCAGCGCATGTGCTCGCACCAAGGCCGCGGTGAGCAGGCAAAGACCTATACCACTGGTGAACACTTCGGCCACAGAAAGACCCTGAAGCTCGCCGGAGCGAGCTGTCAGGGCTGACCTGAGCCATGGCAAATGCCAAGAAGTGGCCTGTTTACACAGACCAGGAAGGAAGGTTCTGAGCTAACGGAGTGCAGGGGCAGCGTACTGACTGTTTGCACTTCGTTAGCCCAGAGACCGGAGAATATTTCGGTTGCGGCCGTCTGCCAATCGTTTTGATGGGGGCACTGGCTACAAAAAACTGGTCACTGGCGTTGCGCAGTGCGTCGGGGGTCTTGGGTTAATCGATGATGCAGACCGTAGCGCCACTTTCTCTGAGCTTGCGGCACAGGTAGGCGAAATCGGAGTCGCTGGTTACCAGGCAGAACGTATCCGCACGATGATCGAAGAGCGCCTCCATTGAATCAAGAGCCAAGGCAATATCGGAGGTATTCTTGCCGGCGGCATATTGGTACTGCAGGCATGGTGTGAAGGCTAGTCGAACAAGCATTTCCTGCCATTTGTTGGCCAAGGTGCCGTGATTGCCATATCCCCGTCTCAGGACGACGCGGCCGAACTGGGCGCCCACACGCAAGGCGTGCTCCAGAATCTCGGGCGATACGTTGTCGCAGGCTGTCGATTGTTCACTCAATCATGCAGGTTCACTCTGGTGAGGCCAGCGTCAAAAGCGACGATGCTAGGACGGTGTTTAGCTTGCACTTTTACCGTTGAGAACTTTCGCTGCTTAGGGCCGCTGCCCGAATAATTCGAGCAGCGGAGGCGATTAGATATCTATTTGCTGGGTGCCAATCTAACGCATGGAAAAGGCGTGTCCCACACGCACCCCCGCCTGAAAACACAAAGATTCAGTTTCCTACGGGTTGTGAGTCCCATCTGAATGCATCTAAGGTAGGCTCAGAAGCGCCGAGTACTCATCAATTCCTCCAGAACCCGTGTGGTGACACGAAACGGTATCGACATGTGATCCTCACCCGCCTCGAGCTGAAAATCACTGCGAAGGCCATATTGTGAGAGGCTTTCCAACCGAATCTTCAATGAGCGCACATCCTGAATTTCCTGCGGCATTTCCCGGTCACCTACCCACATGCTCAGGCTATGGTGGGTCAGATCCAGCTCTCCTGCATGTGCGCGACGGGTGAATGCCCGCTCATGTTCCAGCAGGTAGCGGTTACGCCACCATAGGCTGGGGCTGATGGCGACTACATGCTGGAACAGCTGCGGCCGGGTGAACAGAGCATAGATGCCGAACATACCGCCGAACGAATGGCCGACCAGGCTGAGCTGATCCTGATCGACCTTGAAGCGCTGGTTGACCCGGGGCATCAAACGCTGCTCGATGAAGTCGAGAAACAGGTCCTGGCCACCCTGCGGTGGATCATTGCGCTCGGGCAGTTGCGGCGGCGACAGGTCGAACGCACGACGCTCGAAATCTAGCGGCGTGCTGCTGGGATAACCGATGGCGACGATAATCGCCTTGCGCCATTGCTTTTGCGCCCGCTTGGCTGCATGGAATGCCGGAAAGTAGGCATTGCCGTCGAGCAGATAGACCACCGGGTAGCCTCCGGTGTAAGGCACATCGCCCTCCGGCAGGCTGACCATGATGCGGTAGTCACGGCCCTCGGCACTCTTCACCAGCCATTGTTCACTACCGTCCAGATTGACCTGATCGGCCTGGGCGGCGGCAAGGCCACCCAGCAGCAGCGCTGTCATAGCGCTGCACAGCCAGTTCAGCCCCCTCACCAGCTGTAGCTCAGGCTGGTGACCACGCTGCGTGCCTCGCCCCGGTAGCAGTAGCCATCCTGACAGTTGACGTATTGCTTGTCGGTCAGGTTGCGGGCATTGACGGCTAGACGCACACCGTCCAGGTCACCAGCGAAGTCGTAGTGCACCCCGGCGTCGAACAGCGTGTAATCCTCGCTCTTCACCGTGTTCATGTCGTTGCCGTAGACGCTGCCGGTGTAGCGCGCGCCAGCACCGAAACCGAGACCGGATGGCAGCTTGTAGGCCAGCCATAGCGCTGCCAGATGACGCGGCACATTCTTCGGATCGTTGCCCTCGTCGCCGTCGTTACTCTTGGTGATTTCCGGATCGTTGTAGCTATAGCTGGCGGTCAGATGCAGGCGCTCGCTGAGATCGGCCACGGCCTCCAGCTCCAGACCACGTGATACCTGTTCGCCGGTCTGTACGGTGTTGAGCGAATTGAGTGGGTCGCGGGTCGACACGTTCTCCTGCGTCAGGTGATAGAGCGACGCGGTGAACAGTGCACTGGTACCAGGCGGCTGGTACTTGAGGCCTATCTCGTACTGCTTGCCTTCGGTCGGTTTGAGCGGGCGACCAGCGTTGCTGCCGCTCTGCGGCAGGAAGGACTCGGCATAGCTGGCATAGGGCGCCAATCCATTGTCGAACAGGTACAACGCCCCTAGTTGGTAGGTGGTAGCAGAGTCACTGCGCTTGATATTGCTATCGCTCAGGTTGTCGCTGGTGCGCACATGCACCCAGTCGCGGCGCACGCCGGCCGACAGACGCCAGCGGTCGAGTTCGATCTGGTCCTGCAGGTAGATGCCGCTACGCTGGGTCAGGCTGTCCTGGTCAGCCTGCAAGTTGCCGGGACGACTGACCGGCTGGTGATAATCCGGTGCGTTGATGTTGATCGACGGCGCCGGCCCGGTGGCGTAAAGCACCGAACTGTCGAACCAGGCGTAATCCCAGCCAGTCAGCAGGGTGTGCTGCAGTTCGCCAGTGGCGAAACGGCTGACCAGGCGAGTGTCGCTGCTCACCGACTCCATATCCTCGTATATACCGACGGCATAACGCTCCATCACCCCGTTGGTGATCGTGCCGTTGGGTTGCAGATACTGGTTGGTGGTGTCCAGCTGGCCGTAACGCAGATTCTGCTGCAGGCTGAAAGTGTCGTTGAAGGCGTGCTCGAACTCGTAGCCGAAGGTCCACTGACGCTGGCCGAGCTTGTCGAAGTACTCGTCGCCCTGCCAGAAATCGGTGAGGCGGTTACCGTCGTGATAGAGCATTGGCGAGGCGGCGGTCTCGCGCTCCTGATATTGCGCCAGCAGGGTCATGCTGGTGGCCGGATCGATCTGCCAGCTCAGCGACGGCGCAAGCATGCGCACGTCATTGTTCAGCTGTTCGATGTCGTAGCGGGCGTCACGATAGACGCCGACGGTGCGAAACAGCACGTCGCCCGCCTCGTCCAGCTTGCCGCCGACATCGAACTGCCCTTGCCGGTGATCGTGATTACCGGCCTGGATTTCCACCTGATTCTTCGCCTGCAGGCTGGGCCGCTTGCTCACCCGGTTGACCATGCCGCCGGGGCTGATCTGCCCGTACAGCACCGAAGCCGGGCCCTTGAGCACCTCGATGCGCTCTAGGGCGTAGGCCTCCGTGCCGTAGATCGACAACCAGCCGTTGTAGGGCTGGCGCAGACCGTCGAGGAAGTCAGCGGACATGGTGGTGTCGAAGCCGCGGATGTTGATCTGATCGAAGCGCGGATCGAGCCCCGAGCCGCCGGTACGTACGCCAGCGCTATAGGCCACGGCGTCTTCGACGCGATCGACCTTGCGATCGGCGATCTGCCCGGCGGTGACCACGCTGATGCTCTGCGCGGTCTGCAGAATCGGCAGATCGGTCTTGGTCGCGGTGCTGGCATTGCTGGCGAAATACCCCGCAAGCGGTGCAAAGGCGCTTTGTGTCGGTGCGGCCTCGACGGTCACAGGCTGCAGCTGGTAGCTGTCGTCGGCTCGCAGCGGCCGTACCACATAGCCGGACGCGGTCTTCTCGGCCACCAGCCCGGTGCCGCCCAGAATCTGCGACAAGCCTTCCTCGACCGACTGTGCGCCTGCCGAGCCGGGGCTTACCCGTCCGCGGACTGTCTCCGGCGAGTACGACAGGGTAATGCCAGCCCGCTCGGCATAGAGGCTCAGCGTTTGATCCAGCGCCCCGCCCGGTACATCAGCGGCGGCCGCACGTGGCGTCGGCTCGGCCGCCAACAACGTGGGGCTGGTGGCTGCGCCGCCTAGCGCCAGGGCGATACAAATGGCAGTGGACAGCTTGCGCGGTTGCAGGCGCGACGGCAGAGAGCAGGTAGAGCGCATGAGGGTATCCATTCAGGGAGTGATCACCCCTAACCGGATGAGCCGCCAAAGTCCGACAAATTTTTATGCGACGGGCACAACGCGCACCCACCAGCGGGTTCGCTCCACTAACGTTACCGGCAGCAGATGGGTGATGTTTTGCAACATCAGCTCGGGTTCAGCGAGTCGAAAAACGCCGGACAGGCGTAAGTCGGCCACCGCCGGATCACAACCCAGCCAACCATGCCGGTAGCGCCCGGCCTCGGCGAGAAAATCCGCCAGGCGAATGTCGTTGACCACCAGCAGCCCACGTGTCCAGGCGAAGGGGTCGAGCGCGCTTCGCCCCAGCGGGATCATACCCCTCGCCGATACCGCCAGCCCCTCGCCCGCCTGCAACTGGTGATGCCCTGCGGAGACGCGAACCAGCACCTCACCCTGCTCGACTCGTATCTCGCTGCGGTTGTCGTACTCGCGCACCGACATGCGCGCGCGGTGCCCCACGCATTCGGCAAAGGCACAGAGCAGTTGCCAGTGCTCGCCCTCGACCAGCGCCTCGCCGCTACGCAACGAGAGTTTCTGGCCGTGAAAATCGATCGCGCTACCCGTGTTGAGCAGCACCTCGACATCACCCGGCAGCTCGAAGCGCCGTGTTTCGCCGGTGGCCGTCGCGAAGTCAGCGCGCCACACCGGCACGGAGGCCGCCGCCAGCAGCGTGGCGCTACCAGCCGTCAGGCCAAGCAGCTTGAGCATGCGCCGCCGGCTCAGATCCGCCTCGGCC
>OGCL01000641.1_pt1 | contig 35409 bp, 26 predicted proteins | sample 1570041 | NCBI WGS metagenome assembly OGCL01 (sample SAMN06266162, study PRJEB24511) | hot springs metagenome | isolation source: Hot spring water | place: South Africa: Limpopo | collected 2015-06-22 | reverse complement strand
ACCGCCGCCGCATTGACCCGGTCGAAGCCCAGGCCGCGCAGCACGCCGAAGGCCAGCAGCGGCAGGGCCACGCCCAGGGCCAGCACCAGCGCCGACTGGCCTAGCAGCTGCCAGCTGCCCTGCTCGGCCAGCTCCACCCCGCCATGCAGACCGATAGCCAGCAGCAGGATGATCGACAGGGTTTCATAGAGTGCCGGCGGCAGCTTCAGCTCGCTTTTCAGCAAGCCGGCCGCCAGGCCGAAGACGAAGAACAGCACCACCGGATCCACACCCACCGCGCACCTCCTTTGTCATTGATCTCACCATAGACGCCTGCCGCGTCACATGGCGTGGAAGAAAAGGTTATGCCCCCGGTCCAGGCTGTGCTGAAACCCGGGCCGTGCGCCCTGCCAGGTCGGCGGGGGAGCTGGCCTGAAAGCGCGCGTGGGGCATAACCGGAAAAAAGGAGCCTTGCGGCTCCCAAGGGACTCAACTCTGTTACGTCTGGCGCTCGCCGTCGGGTCTCGTAGGGTGCCCCGTGCGCACCTATGGCTCCTCGCCTGCTTGGTGCGCACGGCGCACCCTCCTGAATAAAAAAGAAGCCCCGGCAATCTGTTTAAATGCCTGTTCAACCAGCCCGGGGCTTCGAGGTTAACCTTCGATTTCCACCAGCACGTCGCCCGGGTTAAAGCGGTCGCCCTTGGCCACATGCACCGCCTTCACCGTACCGGCAATCGGTGCCTGCACTTCGCTTTCCATCTTCATCGCTTCGCTGATCAGCACGGCCTGGCCGGCCTTGACCACATCGCCCACCTTGACCAGCACCTCGACGATATTGCCCGGCATGCTGGTGCTGACATCCCCCGGTGCGCTGGCCTGCTTGCGCTTGCCGTTTGCCGCGCTGCCGGCGACAAAATCATTTAGCGGCTCGAACACCACCTCTTCCGGCATGCCGTCGATGGACAGGTAGAAGTGGCGCTTGCCGTCGCTCTTGATGCCGACGCCGGTGATATCGACCCGGTAGCTTTCGCCATGCACATCCACCACAAACTCGGTGGGCACGCCCTCACCGCCTGCCGGCGCCACGCCACCGGCTTCGGGAATCGGCAGCAGGGCTTCGGGCTTGAGGTTGCCGGCGGCGCGCTCTTCGAGGAACTTACGCCCGATATCGGGGAACATGGCGTAGGTCAGCACGTCCTCTTCGGATTGCGCCAGGCTGCCGATTTCTTCACGCAGCCTGACCATTTCCGGCTTGAGCAGGTCGGCCGGGCGCACCTCAATGACCTCTTCGCTGCCAATCGCCTGCTTGCGCAGCTGCTCGTTGACCTTGCCCGGCGCCAGGCCATAACGGCCCTGCAGGTACAGCTTCACCTCGTTGGTGATGGTCTTGTAGCGCTCGCCGGCCAGCACGTTGAACACCGCCTGGGTGCCGACGATCTGCGAGGTGGGCGTGACCAGCGGCGGGAAGCCGAGGTCTTCACGCACCCGCGGGATCTCGGCGAACACTTCGTTGATGCGGTTGAGCGCGCCCTGCTCCTTGAGCTGGTTGGCCAGGTTGGACATCATCCCGCCCGGCACCTGATTGACCTGCACCCGGGTATCCACCGCGGTGAATTCGCTTTCGAACTGGTGGTATTTCTTGCGCACGGCGTGGAAGTACAGGCCGATCTCCTGCAGCAGGGCCAAATCCAGGCCGGTGTCGAAGGGCGTGCCGCGCAGCGCCGCGACCATGGACTCGGTGCCCGGATGGCTGGTGCCCCAGGCGAAGCTGGAGATGGCGGTGTCGATATGGTCGGCACCGGCCTCGATGGCCTTGAGCTGGCACATGGCGCCCATGCCAGCCGTGTCATGGCTGTGCACGAACACCGGCAGGTCGACTTCGGCCTTGAGTGCCTTGACCAGCTCGAAGGCGGAATAGGGGGTGAGCAGGCCGGCCATATCCTTGATGGCGATGGAGTCGATACCCATGGCCTGCATGGCGCGGGCCTGCTCGACATAGGCCTTGACCGTATGCACCGGACTGGTTGTGTAGGCCAGGGTGCCCTGGGCGTGCTTGCCGGCGGCTTTCACCGCCTCGATGGCGGTGCGCAGGTTACGCACGTCGTTCATCGCATCGAAGATACGGAACACGTCGATACCGTTGACCGCGGCCTTGGCCACGAAGGCGCGCACCACGTCGTCGCTGTAGTGACGGTAGCCGAGCAGGTTCTGCCCGCGCAGGAGCATCTGCAGGCGGGTATTGGGCAGCGCCGCCTTGAGCTTGCGCAGGCGCTCCCAGGGATCTTCCTTGAGGAAGCGGATGCAGGCGTCGAAGGTGGCGCCACCCCAGACCTCCAGCGACCAGTAGCCGACCTGATCGAGCCTGGGGCAGATCGGCAGCATGTCGTCCAGGCGCAGGCGCGTGGCGATGATCGACTGGTGGGCATCGCGCAGGATGGTATCGGTGACGGTGATCTTCTTGGACTTGCTCATGGTCTGATTCCTTCCCCTACAGGCCGGCGTGGGCGGCGATGGCGGTGGCGATGGCGATGGCCAGGTGCGACGGATTGCGCTTGATCGAGTACTGGATCAGCTCCGGGTGGCTGTCGACGAAACTGGTGTTGAACTGGCCGCTGCGAAAATCCGGGTTGCGCAGGATTTCCTGGTAATAGGGCGCAGTGGTCTTGACCCCCTGCACACGCATGTCATCCAGGGCGCGCAGGCCGCGGTCCAGGGCCTCTTCCCAGGTCAGCGCCCAGACGATCAGCTTCAGGCACATGGAGTCGTAGTAGGGCGGAATGCTGTAGCCGGTGTAGATCGCCGTATCGGTGCGTACGCCGGGGCCGCCGGGGGCGTAGTAGCGGGTGATCTTGCCGAAGCTGGGCAAAAAGTTGTTCTTCGGGTCTTCGGCGTTGATGCGGAACTGCAGGGCAAAGCCGCGGTGGATGATGTCGCTCTGCTGCACCGACAGCGGCAGGCCGCTGGCAATGCGGATCTGCTCGCGGACGATATCCAGCCCGGTGATTTCCTCGGTGATGGTGTGCTCCACCTGCACCCGGGTATTCATCTCCATAAAGTACACCTCGCCTTCGGCGAGCAGAAACTCCACGGTGCCGGCGTTCTCGTAACCCACCGCTTTCGCCGCGCGCACCGACAGATCGCCGATATAGGCGCGCTGCTCGGGGGTCAGCTGGGGGCTGGGGGCGATCTCGATCAGCTTCTGGTTACGCCGCTGGATCGAGCAGTCGCGCTCGAACAGGTGCACGGTGTTGCCGAAGCTGTCGGCGAGGATCTGCGCCTCGATATGCTTGGGATTGACGATGCACTTTTCCAGAAAGACTTCCGCGCTGCCGAAGGCCTTGGTCGCCTCGGAGATCACCCGCGGGTAGGCCTGCTCCAACTCCTCGCGGCTGTTGCAGCGGCGGATACCCCGGCCGCCACCGCCACTGGTGGCCTTGAGCATCACCGGGTAGCCGATACGCTCCGCCTCGCGCAGGGCCTCGGCGATATCCGCGACATTGCCTTCGGTGCCGGGAGTGACCGGTACGCCGGCCTTGATCATGCTGCGCCGCGCCTCGGTCTTGTCGCCCATACGGCGAATCACCTCGGCCGAGGGGCCGATAAACTTGATCCCACGTTCGGCGCAGATCTCTGCCAGCTCGGCGTTTTCCGAGAGAAAGCCATAACCGGGATGCAGCGCGTCGCAGCCGGTTTCCACCGCCAGGTTGACCAGCTTGCGCGGGTTCAGATAACCGGCCAGGGGATCGTCGCCCACGCTGTGGGCCTCATCGGCGCGCTTGACGTGCAGGGCATGGCGGTCGGCCTCGGCGTAGATGGCCACCGAGCGAATGCCCATCTCGGCACAGGCGCGCACGATACGCACGGCGATCTCACCACGGTTGGCAATCAGGATTTTCTTGATCACGGGCCGGCATCCTCCGCTCGACGGGTGACCGCAGCAGGTCAGCGGTCATGCCTTTACGCTACGCCCGGCGCCTGAATAACAAAAATTAATCTTTATTAGATCAAGCATTAGTAAATGCTTATATTTGCAGGCAAAGCCTTGCTGCAGAGAGCCTGCCGCCATGCGTAAAGCCCTGTTGCGAATGACTCTGCGCCAGCTCCAGCTGTTCCGTTCGGTATGCGCCCACCGCTCCTACAGCCGCGCCGCCGAGGAAATGGCCCTGACCCAGCCGGCGGTCAGCCTGCAGATGCGCCAACTGGAAGAGCTGATCGGCCAGCCGCTGTTCGACTATGTGGGCAAGAAGCTCCATCTGACCGAAGCCGGCGACGCCCTGCTGCTGGCCAGCGGCGACCTGTTCGGCCGCCTGGAGAGCCTGGACATGCAACTGGCGGACCTCAAGGGCTCGCTGCAGGGGCAACTGAGCCTGGCGGTGGAATCCAGCGCCAAGTACTTCGTTCCCCACCTGTTCGCCGCTTTTCGCCAGCAATACCCCGAAGTCAGCCTGCAGCTGGTGGTCACCAACCACGCCCAGGCCCTGCGCCGCCTGAGCGCCAACCGCGACGATCTGCTGATCATGTCCCAGGTGCCGAGCGACCAGGACCTGGAGTTCCTGCCCTTTCTCAACAACCCGATCATCGCCGTGGCCCCGCCCGAGCACCCGCTGTGCAGCCGCGACAGCCTGAGCCTGCAGGACTTGACCGCCTGGCCGCTGCTGGTCCGCGAAACCGGTTCCGGCACCCGCCAGGCCTGCGAGGACTACTGCCACCAGAAGCGCGCCCACTTCCCCCAGACCCTGGAAGTGGGTTCCATGGAAGGCCAGTGCGAAAGCGTGCTGGCCGGCCTCGGCCTGGCCCTGCTGCCGCGTCACGCGGTGCGCCGCGAACTGGCCTGCGGCGCCCTGCGCGAACTGCCGGTGAGCGAGCTGCCGCTGCTGCGCAGCTGGTGCCTGGTGCACCCGCGCAGAAAACACCTGTCGCCGGTGGCCCAGGCCTTCTTCGCCTTCGTGCGCGATCAGCGCAGCCTGATCAACCAGCTGGCGCAGCGCTTCGCCGGCCCAGGGCCTGGGTAGCCGCCAGGTAGTTCGCCGCAATCAACTCGGGATAGTCAGCCAACTCATGCTGCAGCTGGCGCTGCTCGGCATAGTTCTCGATGGCGCGGCGGTATTCCATGCGGCGCTGGTCCAGCAACTTGCGCCGGGCCTTGGCATCACAGGCGTGGGACGGGGATTTATCCGAATAGCCAGACATAGGGGGCAACTCCCAGGCTGAATAAGGGAGTACCAGCATCTGCCCGGCAGATGACGCTTTGATGGCCGCGCGCCGCCGCTGGCGCAGATTTGTAGGCGGATAACGCCGCAGGCTTATCCGCCGTCAGTCCTCGGCGCTCTTATGCGCCTTGGGCGACAGCCTTAGGCTGCGCAGGCTGCGCTTGACGCTCTTGAGGTGGTTGACCAGGGCCGGACCGCGGGCCATGGCCACGCCCATGGCCAGCACGTCGATCACCACCAGGTGGGCGATACGCGACGTAAGAGGCGTATAAATCTCGGTGTCTTCCTGCACGTCGATGGCCAGGTTGACCGTGGCCAGATCGGCCAGCGGGGTCTGGCTGGGGCACAGGGTGATCAGGGTGGCGCCGGACTCGCGCACCAGATTGGCGGTGATCAAGAGGTCCTTGGAGCGCCCCGACTGGGAAATGCAGATGGCCACGTCGGTAGGCTTCAAGGTCACCGCGCTCATGGCCTGCATATGCGGATCGGAATAGGCGGCGGCGGTCAGCAGCAGGCGGAAGAACTTGTGCTGGGCATCGGCGGCCACCGCGCCGGAGGCGCCAAAACCGTAGAACTCCACGCGCTGGGCCTGGGCACAGGCGTTGATAGCGCGCTGCAGAGCCTCAGGGTCGAGCTTCTCGCGCACCTCCATCAGGGTGTGCAGGGTGGTGTCGAAGATCTTCAGGCTGAAGTCCGCCACCGAGTCGTCCTCGTGGATGGCGAACTGGCCGAAACTGGCGCCAGCGGCCAGGCTCTGCGCCAGCTTGAGCTTGAGGTCCTGGAAGCCGGTGCAGCCGATGGCGCGGCAGAAGCGCACGATGGTCGGCTCGCTGATGCCGACGCTGTGGGCCAGGTCGGCCATGGAGCTGTGCATCACCGATGCGGGGTCGTGCAGGACGTGGTCGGCCACCTTGAGTTCCGACTTGCGTAACAGGGGGCGCGACTGGGCGATATGCTGCAACAGGTTCACAGGTTCAGGCTCGGCATTGGGCTAACGGATCCATCAAGCACGGGGCATTGGCGCCATGACTCGGTTATGATCGGGCACCACGGGTTGTAGTGGCCTTGTAGTTATACTACATGCGTGCCACTGCCGCACGGTTAAACCGAGTCGGAGTTCCCACCTTGAGCATTCCCTGCGACATGCTGGTATTCGGCGGCACCGGCGACCTGGCGCTGCACAAGCTGCTGCCGGCGCTCTACCACCTGCATCGCGCCCGCCGCCTGCATGCCGATACCCGCATCATCGCCCTGGCCCGCAGCCACCATGGCCGCGCCGCCTACCAGGCCCTGGCCGAGCGCCACTGCCGCGCCCAGGTGGCCCGCGCCGACTTCGACAGCGACACCTGGCAGAGCTTTGCCGCGCGCCTCGACTACTTCGCCATGGATGCCAGCCAGAGCGCCGATTTCGGCCGCCTGGCGCGGCACCTGGGCAGCGCCCCCGGGCGGGTGCTGATCCACTACCTGGCCACCGCTCCGGACCTGTTCGAGGACATTGCCTCGCACCTGAATATCGCCCACCTGGCCGGGCCCCAGGCGCGCATCGTGCTGGAAAAGCCCATCGGCCATTCGCTGGAGTCGGCCCAGGCGATCAACGCCGCCATCGGCGCGGTGTTCGACGAGTCACGGGTGTTCCGCATCGACCACTACCTGGGCAAGGAAACGGTGCAGAACCTGATGGCCCTGCGCTTCGCCAACGCCCTGTTCGAACCGATCTGGCGCGCCGGGCATATCGACCATGTGCAGATCAGCGTGTGCGAGACCCTCGGCGTGGAAAACCGCGGCGCCTACTACGACAAGGCCGGCGCCATGCGCGACATGCTGCAGAACCACCTGCTGCAGCTGCTCTGCCTGGTGGCCATGGAGGCACCGGTGCGCTTCGACGCCGAGTCGGTGCGCAACGAAAAGGTCAAGATCCTCGAAGCGCTCAAGCCGATTTCCGGCCTGGATGTGCAGGACAAGACCGTGCGCGGCCAGTACAGCGCCGGGCGCATCGGCGGGCATGACGTGCCGGCCTACTACTTCGAAAAGAACGTGGACAACGACAGCGACACCGAGACCTTTGTCGCCGTGCAGGCCGAGATCGACAACTGGCGCTGGGCCGGGGTGCCCTTCTACCTGCGCACCGGCAAGCGCCTGGCGAAGAAGGCCTCGGAAATCCTTATCCAGTTCAAGCCGGTACCGCACCAGCTGTTCGGCGGCAGCGAAGCCAACCGCCTGCTGATCCGCCTGCAGCCGGAGGAACGCATCAGCCTGCAACTGATGAGCAAGAGCCCGGGCAAGGGCATGCACCTGCAACCGGTGGAGCTGGACCTCAACCTGGCCGACGCCTTCCACAAGCAGCGCCGCTGGGACGCCTATGAACGCCTGCTGCTGGACGTGATCGAAGGTGACTCGACGCTGTTTATGCGCCGCGACGAAGTGGAAGCGGCCTGGGCCTGGGTCGACCCGATCATCAAGGGCTGGCACCAGCACTACCAGAGCCCGCGCCCCTACCCCGCCGGCAGCCACGGCCCGGAACAGCTGCAACACCTGCTGGAACGCCACGGCCGGCAGTGGATGGAGTAGTCGCCCGAGGCTGAGCACCGCGCGCACCATGTAACCCATTCGGTGCGCACGGCGCCCCTACGAGTTAGGCCAATGGATAGAGCCGCTCGTCGAACTGCTCCAGGCGCGGAAACTGCAACGCGGGCTCCTGCTCCAGTCCCTGCAAACGCTGCTGATAGGCGCGCAGAAAATCCTCGCGGGCGTCGTGGCTGATATAGGGCACATGCCAGGCGACGAAGGGCTCCAGCACCTCCATGCCGACATAGGCCAGGGTGCCGCGCAGCAGCGGGCGCAGCATGTCTTCCAACGGGCCGTGGATCGCCCCTTCGCCGAACATATGCTCGCGCCCGCCCAGGGTCAGGCTGACCAGGGCCTTCTTGCCGGCCAGGCCACCCTGGTCGTAGAAGCGCTTGCCGCCGTAGCAGACGCCACTGACCAGTACCCGGTCGATCCAGCCCTTGAGCATGGCCGGCACCGAGAACCAGTACAGCGGGAAGTTGAGGATCAGCAGATCGGCCCACAGCAGCTTGTCCAGCTCGGCCTGGATATCGGCGGCCAGCTGGCCGCCCTTGACCCCCTCGCGCTGCTCCAGGGCATAGACCAGGTAATCCGGGTTGGCCCGCGTGGTGAAATCGGCGGCCGAGGCCACCGGGTTCCAGTTCATCGCATAGAGATCGGAGACCTGTACCTGGTGGCCCTGACCTTCGAGGGTTTCCCGGGCCAGGTCGCGCAAGGCCGCGGTAAAGGACTGCGGCTCGGGGTGGGCGTGGACTATCAGTACCTTCATGGAAAATGCTCACTCGTAGGGTGCGCCGTGCGCACCGCCTATGGATCAGATGCGCATGGCGCACCCTGCAAATCAGATCTGGATCGCCTTGATCTCGACGAATTCGTGCAGGCCTTCCTCGCCCCACTCGCGGCCATTGCCGGACTGCTTGTAGCCGCCGAAGGGCGCACGGTAGTTGAAGACCGCACCGTTGACGAAGCACTGCCCGGCGCGCAGCTGCCGTGCCAGTTGCAGCGAGCGTTCGCGGCTGGCGGTCCAGACTGCGCTGGACAGGCCGAACGGCGAATCATTGGCCAGGCGTATGGCCTCGTCCTCATCGGCATAGGGGATCAGGCACAGCACCGGGCCGAAGATTTCCTCCTGGGCGATGCGCATGCGGTTGTCGACGTCGGCGAACAGGGTCGGCCGCTGGTAGTAGCCACGCGCCAGGCTGCTGGGCGGCTCGACGCCGCCATACAACAGGCGCGCGCCCTCCTCCTGACCCAGGCGGATATAGTCCTGCACCGTGCGGCGCTGGCCGGCCGAGCACATGGGGCCGAGAAAGCTCGCCGGGTCCTGCGGGTCGCCCAGGTGCAACGCCTCGCACTCGGCCACCGCCAGCTGCAGCGCCTCGGCATAGCGACTGGCCGGCAGCAACATGCGCGTCAGCGCGGTGCAGGTCTGCCCGGAGTTGATCATCACGTCCTGCACACCGTGGCGCACCGCCGCCGCCAGATCGGCATCGGCGCCGATGATAAAGGGCGACTTGCCGCCCAGCTCCAGGCACACGCGCTTGACCGTCGGCGCCGCCGCCTCGGCCACCCGCACGCCGGCGCCGGTGGAGCCGGTAAAGGAGATCATGTCCACCTCGGGATGCCGCGCCAGGGCCTCGCCGACCTTGCTGCCGGGGCCGCTGAGCAGATTGAACACCCCCGCCGGTAAACCGATGGCATGGACCATCTCGGCCAGCAGAAAGGCATGCAGCGGGGTTTCCTGGCTGGGCTTGAGCACCACGGTGCAACCGGCGGCCAGGGCCGGCGCCAGCTTGCCGAGCAACTGGTGCAGCGGGTAGTTCCAGGGGTTGATAAAGGCGCAGACGCCCACCGCCTCGCGCAGCACCAGGGAGTTGCCGACCTCGCGCACCTCGTCCATCTGCGCCGCCAGCTCGGCGTAGCTGCGCAGGCCTTCGATCGGGCCTTCCACCTGCACGGCGCGGCACCATTGCACCGGCATGCCCAGCTCGGCGGTGATCAGCGCGGCCATCTCGTCGGCGCGGGCTTCCAGCAACTCGGCCAGGGCGCGGATATAAGCGGCGCGCACATGGGCCGGAGTGCGCGACCAAGGGCCAAAGGCGCGCCGCGCGGCGAGCACGGCGCGGTCCACATCGCGCTCGTCGCCCAGGGGCACACGGCCGATCACGGCCTCGGTGGCCGGGTTAAGCACCTCGGCCAGGCCCGTGCCATGGGGCGCCTGCCAGGCGCCGTCGATATACAGCTGACGATGTTCAAGCATGGCAGGGCTCCTCCAACAGCTCGGCGGCGCACTGGGCGATGCGCCGACAGGCCTCGGCCAAAGGCGCGCTGCCGAGCACCAGGCCGACACGGATATGCCCGGCGGCGCTGGGGCCGAAGGCCTCGCCGGCCAGCACCGAGACGCCGTGGCGATCCAGCAGGCGTTCGGCGAAAGCCTGGGCGGACAGGCCGGTGGCGCGGATATCGACCATCACGAACATGCCGCCGTCCGGTTTCTGGGCGCGCAGGCCGGGGCAGTTCGCCAGGCTGGCGCAGACCAGATCGCGGCGCTGGCGATAGGCCTCGCGCATCGCATCAAGCTCCGGCAGCTCGGCCGCCAGGGCCACGCAGGCGGCGTCCTGGATAAAGTCCGGCAGACCGTAGAGCATGCACAGGGCAAGGTTCTCCAGATGCTCGGCCAGTGGCCGTGGCGCCACCACCCAGCCCAGGCGCCAGCCGCTCATGGCGTGGGACTTGGACAGGCTGTTGAGCGTCGCAGTACGCTCCGCCATGCCCGGCAGACTGGCCGGGCTGATGTGCTCGCCCTCGAACAGCAGCTCGCTGTACACCTCATCGGAGATCAGCCACAGGTCGTGGTCGATGCACAGGCCGGCGATGGCCTCCCAGGTGGCCCGCGGCAGGCTGGCGCCGGAGGGGTTGTGCGGGCTGTTCAGGGCCAGGGCGCGGGTGCGTGGGGTGATGGCGGCGGCGACATCGGTGGCCTGCAGGCGAAAGCCGTACTCGGGGCGCAGCGGCACCGATACCACGCGGGCCCCGCAGGCGCCGAACACGGCCTCGTAGGTCACATACATGGGCTCCGGCACTATCACCTCGTCGCCGGCATCGAGCAGGCACTGGGCCACGCTGAACAGCCCGCACTGGGCGCCGGGCAGCACCACCACCTGCTCGGCGTCCACCGCCTGACCACTGCGGCTGCTGTGGCGGGCGGCGATGCGCTGACGCAGCTCACGCTTGCCGCGCACCTCGGCATAGTGGGTATGGCCGGCCAGCAGGCTGTCGATGGCGGCCTGGACGATGGGCGGTGGGGTGTCGAAATCCGGGTCGCCCACCGACAGCAGGATGATGTCTTCGCCGCGCGCCTGGCGCTCCAGGGCGCGGTAGTGGATGGTCCAGGCGGCGGCGCCGTCACCGGCGATACGTTGGGTCAGTTGCGAGTAACGCATAAAAATCTCCTGTGCCTGGCACAGCACTGAGGCGGCCAGGCTCCGTAGGGTGCGCCGTGCACACCGGCAATTCAGCGTCGGGGTCGGTGCGCACGGCGCACCCTACCCTCTGCCCTCATCCAGCGCTGCGCGCCACCTTCTCCCTGAGGGAGAAGGGCAATAAGGAGGGCGTCGCTGCGCGACTTTCAGGTTATTGGGCGCAGGCGTGCTTGAGTTCGATCAGGGTCACGCCGGGGTGGGCGAAGCCGGCTGCCAGGTCGTCCTGCAACTGATCCAGGCTCTGTGGCTGGCGCACCGTGCAGCCAAAGGCGCGGCCCAGGCCGGCGAAGTCCGGATTGCGCGGCAGCACGCCGATGGGCTCGATATCCAGGCCGAGCATGTCGTCGCGGATCTGCCCCAGGGCATCGTTGTTCCACAGCAGCACCACCAGCGGGCTGTCCAGCTCCTCCACGGCGGTGGCCAGCTCCTGGGCGGTGTAGAGAAAGCCGCCATCGCCCACCAGCACCAGGCCAGGACGCTCTGGCGCGCCGAGCTTGGCGCCGATGCCGGCGGGCAGGCCGTAACCCAGGGTGCCGTAGCCGGTGGGGTGCAGCCAGCTGCGCGGGGCGCGGCTGGGGAACAGGTAGTTGCCGCTGTAGGCCAGCTGGGTCATATCGGTGCTGACAAAGGCATCGGCCGGCAGCACCCGGGCGATGCGTTCGAGAATCCCCTGGTGGATACGCTGCAAGGGGCCCTGGCTAGCCTGGATCGCCGCCTTGAGACTGGCCACCGCATCCATGGCCGCTGCCGGGTCGCGCGCGGTTTCCGGCAGCCGCTGCAACAGCGCCGCGAGGCTAAGCCGCGCATCACCACGCAGGGCCACGCTGCAGGGGTAGAAGTCGTTGAACTTGCGCGGGTCGATATCGAGTCGGATCAGCTCGCCGGACAGCGGCAGGCGCTCGCGCCAGAAGTCGGTGTCGGCCAGCTCGGTGCCCACCGCCAGCACCAGATCGGCCTGCTCGATCAGCTGCCAGCCGGGCTCGACGCACAGGCTGGCGCCGGCATGCAGTGGCGCGTCGACGGGCAGCAGGCCCTTGCCGGCCACCGTGGTAAACAGCGGCGCGGCCAGGCGCCGGCTCAGTTCGGCCAGCTCGGTACCGGCTTCCAGGGCGCCGCCGCCGGCAATCAGCATCGGCCGCTTGGCCTGAGCCAGCCTGGCGACGGCCTGTTGCAACGCCTCGGCAGCCGCCAAGCCACGCGCCGGGCGACAGGCCACCTCGGCCGTCCAGTCCCGCGCCACCGGGGCGGCCAGCACATCCAGCGGCACCGAGATATGCACCGGGCGCGGCCGTTCGCTGTCGAACACCGCCCAGGCGCGGGCAACCAGCTCGGGCAGCTCCTCCGGGCTCAGGGCCAGGGCGGAGAAGGCGGTGATCGGCGCAGTCAGGGCGCGCTGGTCCTGAGTCTCGTGCAGGCAGCCCCAACCCTTGCCCAGGCTGGCGCTGTGGTTGACGCTGGAAATCACCAGCATGGGGATGGAGTCGGCATGGGCCTGGCCGATGGCGGTGGCCACATTGGTCACCCCCGGGCCACTGATCACGAAGCACACCCCAGGCTTGCCACTGACCCGGGCGTAACCGTCGGCCATAAAGCCGGCGCCCTGTTCGTGACGGCTCAGCACGTGGCGGATGCCGCTGCCGGGCAGGCCGCGGTACAGCTCCAGGGTATGCACCCCGGGGATGCCGAAGACGGTGTCGACACCGTAGTTGGCCAGCAGACGCACCAGGGCCTGGCCGCAGGTAAGGTTCTTGTTGTTGTCTTGCATGGAATCTTCTCCTTGCGTGGGCGGGGTGGCGCACCGCCCCTCTCCCCGGCCCTCTCCCCCGAGGGGAGAGGGAGTTCTAATCGGCCAGACGGATCAATGCATCCACCGCCACGCAGCCATGGTTGCCGACCAGCAGCGGGTTGACGTCCAGTTCCAGCAGGCGCTCGGTGTGTTCGCAGGCGTAGTCGGCCACCGCGCCGATGGCCGCCACCAGGGCATCCAGGTCCGCCGCCGGGCGGCCGCGAAAGCCGCTCAGCAGCGGCGCGCTGCGCAAACCGAGCAACGCCTTGCGGATCGCTGCCGGGTTGGTCGGCAGCAGCAGGCTGCGGCTGTCCCTGAGCAGCTCCACCAGAATGCCGCCGGCGCCTATGACCAAGGCCAGGCCAAAGCCGGGCTCGCGCTTGACCCCGACTATCAGCTCGGCCAAGGGCGGGCTGGCCATGGCTTCCAGCAGCACCTGGTCAAAGGCCAGAGTCGGCGCATGCTCGGCCAAGTCGCGGCGCATCCGAGCCAGGGCACTTTGCAGTTGTCCGGCATCACGCAGATTCAGGGCCACGCCGCCGGCCTCGGTCTTGTGCGGCAGCTCGCGGCTGACAGCCTTGAGCACCAGCGGATAACCCACTTGCTCGGCATCGGCCAGGGCGCGCTCGGGGGTGCTGCGCACGCCGGGGGGCAGCGGCAGGCCAAAGGCGCCCAGGGCCTGCTTGGCTTGCCATTCGTCGAGCAGCACGCCTGAGCCGTCCGCATGGCCGACAGCCAGCGGCACCAGGGCTGCCTCGCCCATGGCCAGCAGGGCCTGGCGGCGGCTCTGGTAATGGGCGATCCGGCCCCAGGCGACCAGGCCGTCCTCCACCCCCTGCAGGGCCGGCACACCTCGGGCGTGCAGGTAGTCACGGGCCTGGGCCGGCAGCAGCTCGGGGAAAGCCGAGGCGATAAAGCCGGTCTTGCCGTGGCGGGACAGGGCGTCGCAATAGAGCTCCAGCAGCAGGTCGCACTGTGGCCGCTCGCCGCTCTGCTCGTCCGGGTAGTCCAGCACCAGCAGGGCGGCATCGGCCGGGCGACTCAGGCAGCTGTCGAGCATGCGCGTGAGCGCCTGGGCATCGCCCCAGATGGCGGTGGTGAAATCCAGCGGGTTGGCGATATTGGCGTAGGCCGGCAGCACCTCGGCCAGCTCGGTACGCTGCTCGCTATCGAGCTTGGGCAACGCCAGGCCATTGGCCTCGGCATAGTCGGCGATCAACCCGGCATCGCCGCCGGAACAGGCCAGGGCCATCAGCCCCGGGCCCGCCGGCAGCTGGCCGCAGGCGGCGGCCTTGAGGGTTTCCATAAAGCTCACCGGGCCGCTGACGCGAACCACCCCGAGGCGCTGGAAAAGCGCGTCGTACAGGGCGTCGGAGCCGGCCAGGGAGCTAGTATGGCTAAGCGCCAGTTCGGCACCGATCTGCGATACGCCGGTTTTCAGGGCGATAATCGGGATGCCCTTGACCAGCGCCTTATGGGCGGCGCGGGCAAAGCCGGGGATATTCTTCAGGCCTTCCAGATGCAGGCCGATGGCCGTGACCCGCGGCTCGTCGAGCAGGGCATCCATCAGTTCGGCCACGCCGAGCTGGGCCTGGTTGCCCACCGAGGCCATATAGGCCACCGGCAGCGAACGGTCACTCATCGACAGGTTGTAGGCGAAGTTGCCGCTCTGGGTCAGCACCGCCACGCCCTTGTCGACCCGCTGGCCGCCATGGGCCACCGGCCACAGGGCGGCGCCGTGCAGGTAGTCGAGCAGGCCGTAGCAGTTGGGCCCGAGCAGGGCCATCTCGCCGGCGGCCCGCAGCAACTCGGCCTGCAGACGCTCGCCCTCCTCGCCCGTTTCGGCAAAGCCCGAGGCGTAGCAGATAGCCCCGCCCGCCCCCTTGGCCGCCAGCTCGGCCACGGCTTGCAGGGTCAGTTCGCGGTTGGTGGCGATAAAGGCCGCATCCGGGCCACAGGGCAGATCACTGACGCTGGCCACGCAGGGCACCCCTTCCAGCTCGGCGTGCTGCGGGTTGACCAGCCATAGCTGGCCGTCGAAGCCCCCTTCGGCGCAGCGCTTGAGGGCACGGGCCATGCTGCGCCCGCCGATAAAGGCCAGGTGCTTGGGCGCCAGCAGGCGGCGGATATTGTTAGGCAGGCTCATGGTGGGCTCCTAGCGCAGCAAGGGCCGCAGCAGTTCGCGGGCGATGATGTGGCGCTGAATTTCCGAAGTGCCTTCCCAGATCCGCTCGATCCGCGCGTTGCGCCAGATGCGCTCCACCGGGCCTTCGTCCATCAGGCCCATGCCGCCGAAGATCTGCACGGTCTCGTCGGCCACCTTGCCCAGCACTTCGCTGGCAAACAGCTTGGCCATGCCAGCCTCGCCGTCGGTCATGCTGCCCTGATCCATCTTCCAGGCGGTATTGAGGGTTAGCAGCTCGGCGGCGGCGATCTGCGTGGCCATATCGGCCAGCTTGAACGACACGCCCTGGTAGCTGCCGATGGGCTGGCCGAACTGCTGGCGGTCCGCCGCCCATTGCAGGGCCAGGGCCATGGCGCGCTGGGCCTGGCCGACGCAGTTGGCGGCGACCATCACCCGCCCGGCGGTGAGCCAGGCGTTGGCCACTTCCCAGCCCTTGTCCACCTCACCCAGCACCTTGGATGCCGGCACCCGGCAGTCGTCGAAGAAGATTTCGTAGGTGTGGTAGCCCTTGTTGCTCACGCACTTGGGCCCGCGGCGCACGGTCATGCCCGGGGTGCCCTTGTCCACCAGGAAGGCGGTGACCGCATTGCGCTTCTTGCCGTTGCGCTCGTAGCTGTCGGTAACGGCGAAGACGATGGCGAAGTCGGCATGCCCGGCATGGCTGATAAAGTGCTTGGCACCGTTGATCACGAAGTCGTCGCCGTCGCGCACCGCGCGGGTCTTGATCGAGTTGGCGTCGGAGCCGGCACCCGGCTCGGTAAGCGCGAAGCAGTCGATCTTCTCGCCCTGGATACAGGGCAGCAGGTACTGGTCGATCTGCTCGCCCGTGCAGGCCATCAGGATCTTCGACGGCCGCGCAACGAACACCTGCAGCGCCCAGGACACCTTGGACAGCTCACGCTCGACCAGGGCCTGGGACAGGTAGTCGAGGCCGCCGCCGCCCACCTCCTCCGGCATATTGAAGGCATAGAAGCCGGCGGCGATGGCCTTGCCGCGAATCTCGGCGGCCAGCTCCGGAGACACCGCGTCGGCGCGGTCCACCGCTTCCTCATGGGGCAGCAGTTCCTTCTCGACGAAGGCGCGTACCGCCTCCACCAGCATGTTCTGTTCGGCAGTCAGTTGGAAATTCATGACGTTGTCCTCGGGCAGGGCGCGCGATCAGCGGCCGATAAAATCTGGGGTACGTTTTTCCATGGCCGCGCGCAGCGCCTCGGCGCCGTCCTCGCTGCGCCCGCAGAGCAGGCCGGCGGCCAGTTCCGCCTCCAGCTGCTGCGCCAGGCTGCGCGCGGCCCCTTCACGGATCAGGGTCTTGGTCTGGGCGAAGGCGAAGGTCGGCCCCTTGGCCAGGCGCGCGGCCAGCTCGCCGGCAACGGCCTGTAGCTGCTCATCGGCGCAGACCTCGCCGACCAGGCCCGCCGCCAGGGCGCGCTCGGCGCTCCAGGGCTGGTCGAGAAACAGCAGACGCTTGGCCTGCTCCTCGCCGATCAGGCGCGGCAGGTGCCAGCTGGCACCGGCGTCCGGCGAGTAGGCCATGCTGGTGTAGCCAGCCCGAAAGCGCGCCGAGGCCGCGGCGATGCGCATATCGCAGCACAGCGCCAGGTCCATGCCGGCGCCCACTGCGCTGCCGTTGATGGCGGCGATGCTCGGCTTGGCGAAGCCGTGCAGGCGCGCCATCAGGCGGTGGGCGTTCTCCGTCCAGCCGTAGCTCTCCAGCTCGCTGCGGGCCTCGGCAGCGGCCCACTCGGCGACATCGGCGCCGGCGCAGAAGCTCTTGCCGCTGCCGGTCAGCAACAGCACGCGCACTTCCGGCGCCACCTCCAGCTCGCCGAGCAGCTCATACAGGTCCTGCAGGCTGGGGATATCCAGGGCATTGCGCTGCTCCGGGCGGTTCAGGCTGACCCGGGCGATGCCGGCTTCGATCTGGCAGAGCAGACGGGGGGCTGCGTTCATGGCGAACCTCTTTTGTTGTTCTGGCTTGTTGATCTGGCTTGTTGTTCTGGGACGCGTCTGCGCCCAGGCCTGGAGGCAATACTAAACACTTGTTCAGTATTGCCACAAGCTGTCGAACAACCGTTTAATAAATCTGTTAAATAATTGATATATAAGAAATTAATTCGATAAAGGCGGATGCCTGTTACAAGTTCGAACAAGGCTTTACAGGCGTAGGGTGCGCCGTGCGCACCGCTGGGCATTGTGGGCGGTGCGCGCGGCGCACCCTTGCCGCACAACGCAAATAGGCCCGCACTGCGGCGGGCCTGGTGGTTGCGTGGGGCGATCAGCCGGCGCTGGGTAGCGGCCGGGCGACGGTCGGGGGGAGCTCGGCGGCTTCACCCGGCTCGTCGGCCAACGGCAGAATCTTGATGCAGAAGATGCCGTAGAGCAGCGCGATCAGCGGGTTGATCCAGTTGAAGAAGGCGAATGGCGCATAGGCCAGGGTGGCCACGCCGAGGGTCGCGGCCATATACACCGCGCAGGCGTTCCAGGGGATCAGCGCCGAGGTCACGGTGCCGGCGTCCTCGATGCTGCGCGACAGGTTGACCGCAGCCAGGCGCCGGCGGCGGTACTCCTCCTTCCACATCTGTCCCGGCAGCACCAGGGACAGGTACTGGTCGCCGGTCAGCAGGTTGACGCTGAGGCTGGTGGCCAGGGTGGCGCCGATCAGTGCGCCCACCGAGTGCACGCTGCGCACGATCAGGCCGAGCAGGTAGCGGATAAAGCCGATGCGCTCCAGCACCGCGGTCATCATCATCGAGCAGAACACCAGGAAAGCCATAAATACCATGCCGGCCATGCCGCCACGGCTGAGCAGGCTGTCCACCACCTCGTTGCCGCTGTCGATGGCGAAGCCGGTGGCCATCACCGTCCACAGTGCGGTGACAATGCGCGCGACGCCACTCAGCTCGCTCTCGGCCATAAAACGCTCGATGGCCGCCCCCTGGAAGATCACGGCGAAGCCGCAAGCCAGGGCCGCGCTGAACATGATGGCCGGGAAAGCCGGGACCTTGCGCACCGACAGCACCAGCAGCACCAGCATGGGGATCAGGTTGTACCAGGCGATATCGAAGGACTCGCGCAGCTGCGCCTGCAACGCCGGCACGTTGGACGGACCGTCGCCGCGCACATCGGCGCTCAAGGCGAGAAAAGCGAACAGGCACAGGGCGATCAACAGGCTCGGCACCGAGACCCAGGCCATATGGCGGATATGGGCGAACAGGTCGACGCCGACCACGGCCGGCGCCAGGTTGGTGGTTTCCGACAGCGGCGACATCTTGTCGCCGAAGTAGGCACCCGCCACCACCGCACCGGCGGTGATCTCCGGCGACAGGCCGAAACCATGGGCGGTACCCATCAGGCCGACGCCGATGGTGGCCACGGTGGTCCAGGACGAGCCGATGCAGATCGACACGATGGCGCAGATCAGACAGGCCAGGGGGTAGAAGAAACCCGGCGAGAGCAGGCTGAGGCCGGCATACAGCAGGGTCGGCACGGTGCCGGCGAGGATAAAGGCACCGATCAGCACGCCGATGGAGAGAAAGATAAAGATCGAGCCGATGGTCTTGGCATTGGTGGCGACGATTTCGCTTTCCAGATCGGCCCAGCCGATGCCGTTCTTCATGCCGATCAGCGCGGCGAAGCAGCCGACCATGATCAGGGCCAGTTGCAGCGGCCCGGACATGGGGTCGTCGAACAGGCTCAGCGAGCCGGCGATCAGCGCCAGCAGCACGGCGCCCACCAGTAGCGCGTCCAGCGCCGAGAAGTTGCGGAGTTTCATTATTGTTGTCTCCCAGTAACCGAAGGTTGACCGGTCTCAGGTGTCCGGTCCCGCCTCGATTATTGGCAGGCGATGTAAGGCGCCGTTGTACGGGGGGAAAGAAGTTGTAAGAAGTGGTAACGCCGTTGTTACAACTGGCCGCGGGCCTCGACCACAGCCGCCTCGGTGGCCGTAAGGGCCGCCTGCAGCCGCGCCTGCCAGTCGTCCCAGGGCAGCTCGGCGTCCGCTTCGGCGGCCTGCTCCAGCTGGCGCAGCAACCGGCCAAGGGTCAGGGCGCCGAGGCTGTCGCAGGCGCTGGCCAGACGATGGGCGGCGTCCTGCAGGGCCGCGCCATGGCGCTGCTGCAGGGCCTCGCGCAGCAGTGCGCCCTGGACCTGCAGGCTATGCAGCAGCAGGTCGAGCAACTGCCCCAGGCGCGCCTCGCCCAGCTGCTCGGCATGCTCGCGCAGCTGGCCTGCGTCCAGCCAGCTCTCGGCCGGGCGGCAGCGGGCCAGGGCCTGGCGCAGCTGGGCCAGGTCGATGGGCTTGCCGATCACCCCCTGCATGCCGGCCTGCAGGTAACGCTGCACCCTGCTCGCCTGCAGGCTGGCGGTAAAGGCATAGATCGGCGTATCGCGGTTAAGCCCCTGGGGGTCGTGGCGCAGCTGACGGCACAGCTCGACCCCGCTGCAGCCGGGCAGGTGCACATCCAGCAGAATCAGGTCGAAGGCCTGGCGCCGGCACAGTTCCAGGGCGGGCCCCGCGTCCTCGGCCAGGGTCACCTGCTGGCCTTCGCGCTCCAGCAGGTCGCGGGCCACCTCGCGGTTGAGCGGCACGTCCTCCACCACCAGCACCCGGCGCGCCGGCAAGGGCTCCGCCGGCAGCACCGGCATAGCCTGCAGGACCTCGGCGCGGGGCAGGCTCAAGTCGAACCAGAAGCGGCTGCCTTCACCCTCGCGGCTATGCAGCTGGATCTCGCTGCCCATGGCCTGCACCAGGCGCTTGCAGATGGCCAGGCCCAGGCCGGCGCCGCCATAGCGCCGCGCCACCTGCTCGTCGGCCTGGACGAAGCGCTCGAAGATGCGTCCCTGCACGGCCTCGGCGATACCGATGCCGTCGTCCTCGACCTGGATGCGCAGCTGCTGCCGATCGCCGCTCTCCTCCAGCAGCTCGACGCTCAGGCACACCCGGCCGCCAGCGGTGAACTTGATGGCGTTGGCCAAGAGGTTGGTCAGCACCTGGCGCAGGAACTGTTCGCAACCCAGCAGCCAGGGGCTCAAGGCGGCGTCCAGGTGCACCTGCAAGCGGGTGCCGCTGGCCTGGGCGCGGGGTTCGAGCAGGGTCACCACCTCGTCCAGCAGCTGCAGCATGGCGAAGGGCGCGGCCTCGGCGCGGGCCTCGCCCTCCTCCAGCTTGGCGAAATCCAGCAGATCGTTGAGCAGCGCCAGCAGGCCTTCGCCGGCCTTGTGCAGGGCGCGCAGACGGCGCCGCTCGATCGCCCCCAGGGGCGCGTCGGCGAGCAGCTCGGCCATGCCGAGGATGCCGTTGAGCGGGGTGCGCAGCTCGTGGCTCATGGTGGCAAGAAAGCGCGACTTGGCACGGTTGGCCGCCTCGGCTTGCTCCTTGGCCTGGTGCAGGCTGGCGGTGCGCTGCTCGACCATGCGCTGCAGTTCGTCCTGGCGGCCGACCAGGGCCTGGCGATCGGCCTCGCGCCGGCGCAGGTCGGCGAGCATGGCCTGGCGCAGGTCCTCCAGGGCGTGGGCCACCTGATCGATCTCGTCGTCGGCACGGGCCGCCTTGGCCAGCTGCAACGGCTGCTGCCAGGCACCGGCGCCCAGGTGACGGGAAAACTCGGCCATGGCCAGCAGGTGGCGGGTGACCAGGCGGTGGAACAGCCAGGCCAGGGTGATGGCCAGGCCGCAGATAAACAGGGCCATCCACAGCAGGTTGGCCAGGCCGCTGGCCCACAGGCGGCGATGGATACTGGCGATATCCACCGCCACCTCCAGGCTGCCCACCGTCCGCGGCTGGCCATCGGCCAGGCGATAGACCAGCTCGAAGCGCTCGCGACGCAGCGGCTCGGCGGCCTCGCGCCGACCCTTGAACAGATCGAAGTCGCTGCTCTGCAGGCGTACCCAGGCGATATCGGGAAAGTCCACCAGGCCGCGCAGCTGCACCGCCAGCTGTTCCTCATTGAGGTCCCACAGGCTGCGTTCGAGACTGGCCAGGTAGCCGCTGCGGATCAGCTCCAGGCGCGACTCCACCCCGGCCATCTCGCGGCGGTATTCCAGCACCAGCTGCAGCGCGCCGGCGAGCAGGGTGAAACACAGGCTGAACAGCAGGATAAAGCGCAGCAGGCGCCGCGACAGGCCGCTGAGCACCGGCAGGCGCCAGCTCATCGGCCGACCTCCTGCAGGCTTCGATAGGCCGCCTCGCTCTCCGCCAGCCAGCGCTCTACCGCGCCCTCCTCGCGCAAGCGGCGCAGCTCGGCGTCGATACGCCCCTGCCAGGCCGCCAGGGGCGAGCGCCGGGAAATGCCGAAGTGCAACTGGTCCACCGCCAGGGTCAGCGGCGCCATGGCGATGCGCTCGGCCCCCGGCAGGTATTCGACGAACAGCTGACCGGTACGCCGCTCGTGGGCGATAAAGTCGATGCGCCCACGGATCAGCTTGCCGAAGTTCTGCTGGTTGCTGGCCACCCGCTCGACATTGCCATGGACCGCCACCAGCTGGTCGAAGGCCTGGCCGTAGCTCTCGCCGAACAGCAGGCCGCCGCGATAGCCGGCCAGGTCCTCCAGACGCTGCACCTTGAGCGGCCGCTCACGGTTGTAGAACAGCGCCACTTCTTCCTGCAGCAGCGGCTCCTGGCTAAACAGCAGCTGGGCCTCGCGCTCCGCCGAGCGATAGGCGATCACCAGATCAACCCGGCCCTCGCCGGCATCACTCAGGCAGCGCTGCCAGTTGCCCAGCACCACGATCTCCAGCGGCAACCCGAGGCGCTGCGCCACCTCGCGCACCGCCCGCGGCGCCACGCCCTGCACGCGGCCTGCGGCATCGCTCCAGGAAATCGGCGGGTACACCGGATGGTCGCAGTAGCGCAACAGCGGCGGCTCGCCGCGGGCCAGCGACGCCACCAGCAGCAGGCCGAGCGACAGGCAGAACTTGGTCAACGCGCGCTCACCGGGGCGCTAAACAGATAGCCGGCGCCATGGATGGTGATGATCAGCCGCGGGTCGGCCGGATCGTCCTGCAGCTTGCGCCGCAGGCGGCCCACCAGCACATCGATGGAGCGGTCGTTGGGCAGCCATTCGCGGTTGCGGATCTGGTCCATCAGCTGGTCGCGGCTGAGGGTATGTCCGCTGTTGCGCAGAAATACGCTGAGCAGCTGGAACTCGCCATGGGTCAGCAGGCTCTCCTGGCCATCGGCGGCCAATAGGCGGCGGCGATCCAGGTCCAGGGTCCAGTCGGCGAACTGGCGCAACTGGCGACCCTCTTCGGCCGGCCCGGCAGCCTGGGCATGGCGCACCCGGCGGATCAGGTTCTTCGCCCGCGACATCAGCTCGCGGGGGTTGAAGGGTTTGGCCAGGTAGTCGTCGGCGCCGCATTCCAGGCCGACGATGCGGTCGATCTCGTCGTCGCGACCGGTGATCAGGATGATGCCCACCTCCGAGCGCACGCGCAGCTCGCGGGTCAGGGTCAGGCCGTCCTTGCCGGGCAGGCGGATATCCAGCATCACCAGTTCCACCGGCTGCTCCTGCAGGCAGGCCTCGGCCTGCTCGGCGGTTTCGGCGCAGAGCACCTCGTAGCCGTCGCGTTGCAGGTAGGAGGCCAGCAACTCACGGATTACCGGATCGTCGTCGACGATCAATACACGGGCCATGGCCGTCATGCGCTCGCTCCTGCCGCTCCGAGGAAGCGGCCACTCTTGTCGTTATAGGTGGAAGGTCGCGGGGGTTCGCCTGGCCACTCTAGCCATTGCTGAACACTTGATCAACATCCTCGACCGACATAAAACGCCGATAACCGCCGGCCTCCAGGCCGTCGACCCAGGCCTCGCACAGCAACACACCCTGGGCCGGAGTAAAGGTGCTGGGGTTGAGCCCGGACTCCAGCCACAGGCCGTCGAGCAGGGCCGACAGGCCGATGGCCGCCAGCTCGGCATCGAAGCCCGGCCATTGGCGCTCGCTCGCCAGCTGGGCCAGCACCGCGACGAGCATGCGCCGGTACTCGCCATAGGAGTGCTCATGGGCCTGGTTGATCGCCTCGGCGGTCTTCACCGCGCCCCAGAAGGCCAGCCAGGCCTCCAGCAGCTGCGGGTCGAGCAGTTCGCGGCAGAAGGAGGCCTGGAAGAAGGCCGACAGGCGCGCCCGCGGGGTCGGTTCGGCCTGGTCCACGGCCTCCTGCAGCAGACCCATGACCCGCCCGGTGACGGTCAGATAGGCCTCGGCCACCAGCTCGTCCTTGCCGCCGTAGTGATGGTTGATCAGCCCCACCGAGACCCCCGCCTCGGCGCAGATCTTGCGGATGGAGGCGCCCTGGAAGCCGTGCTGCTTGAGGCACTTGAGGGTGGCCTCGACCAGGTGCGCCTTGCGCAGCTCCGGCTCCAGGCGGGCGAAACGGGTGGTGTGGCTCATGGCAGGTCCTTGTACGTGACAGCGCGCCCGGCGGGGCGCGCTGAACGACTGTACAGGATGCACCAGGCCGCGTCAGCGCCCCTGAAACGCCAGAGCCTGCTGCGCCTGCTGCCCGGCCTTGGCACGGATCAGCCACTCGCCGATGGCCAGAGCCAGGCCGACCCCGAGCAGGATCTTGCCGCTGTAGTCCCAGTCCATCGGCTCGCCGGGGGTGACCACGAACAGCAGGATGCCGGCCAGTACGTGCAGGCCCACCAGCGCCGCCCACAGGCAGGCGCCAACGTTGCCCAGGGGCAGGCGGAACGGTCGTGGCCGCGGGTCATGCAGGCGCAGCTTGATAAAGGCCAGGCTCATCAGCACATAGGGCAGCATAAAGATCATCGCGAAGATCGACAGCAGGGTCCAGAACAGCTCCTCGGCGCTGCTCGCCACCAGGCCGTAGACCAGCATCACCGCGATGCTCACCGCCGAAGCCAGCAGCGCCGGGCCCACCGGGGTGTGGTAGCGCGGGTGGACCACGCCGAACAGCGCCGGCAACTCGCCGGCCTTGGCCGCCGCTACCGCCGCGCGGTTGGTGCCCATGCTCCAGGTGACCATATTGGTGAACAGGGTGAACAGCACGAAGCAGGCGATCAGGCTGGCGAAGGCACCCCCCAGGCCGTCATGGCCGTACATCTGGTACAGCGACTCGGCGAAGATCTTGGTCACGTCGGTTTCGTCGCTGGGCACCGCGGCCAGCACGCCGAGGGTGCCGAACACGTTGAAGGCGGCGATCAGCAGGCCGGCGGCGAGGATCGCCCGGGGAATATCGCGCACCGGGTTGCGCATCTCCGGGGCGCTGCAGCAGGCCAGTTCGGTGCCCATGATGCCGTAGACCATGATGCCCAGGGCGGCGATGGCCATTCCCGACGAGGGGATCAGGGTCTCCAGGGTCAGGGGGTTGGCGAAGCCGTGCTGCAGGCCGTAGTGAATACCGCCGATACCCAAAGCCAGTACCGCCACCAGTTTCATCAGCGCCCCCATATTGGGCAGCCACTTGCCGATGCCCAGTTTCACCGCGTTGAACAGCGCGGTGAGCAGGGCCAGGCCGATGCCGATGCTGATCTGCGTCCACAGGCTCAGGTCCGGCAGGAAGAACTCGCTGAGCATGGCGGCGAAGAGGATATACACCGAGGGCATCCACAGGGCGTTGTTGACCCAGTACATCCACGACAGGCGCGCGCCCCAGCGGGCGCCGAAGGCCAGGCGCACCCAGTGGTAGACCCCGCCGCTGCCGGGGTAGGTGGTGCCCAGCTCGGCGGTCATCAGGGCCATGGGCACGAACAGCAGCACCAGCACATAGGCCCACCAGAACAGGCTGGTGGCGCCGAGGGATGCGGCCAGGGCGATCTGGTCCATAAACAGCATGGCCGAGACGGTGTAGAGGGTGACATCGCGAAAGCGCAGGACCTTGTTTTTCTTGTCGTCCATTTGGAGCCTTCCTTCTATGGGTGAGATAAGGGGCGCCGCTGGCGCTAGTAGTGACCAGCCTGTTTGAGATCTTCCAGGGTCTCCAGAATGCTTTCGCGCAGCACCCGGACGATAAAGTCCACCTGCTGGCGGGTCAGGATCAAAGGCGGCGACATCACGTTCAGGTGCACCATGGGCCGCACCAGCAGGCCGCGCTTCTGCGCCCGCAGGTGCACCCATTCGCCGATGTTCAACTCTTCGGGGAACAGCGCCTTGCTCGCCTTGTCGGCGACGAACTCGACGCAGGCCATAAAGCGCAGGCCACGCACGTCGCCGACTATGGGCAGATCGAGCAATGTCCTGAGCTGCTCCTCGAAGTAGCGGCCGACCTCCTCGACGTGGGCCAGGATGCCCTCGCGCTGGATGATCTCGATATTCTTCAGCGCTGCGGCGCAAGCCACCGGGTGCCCCGAGTAGGTGAAGCCGTGGGTAAAGCAGCGACCCTGGCCCGGCTCGGCGATCACCTGCCAGATGCGCTCGGAGAACAGGCAGGCGCCCAGGGGCTGGTAGCCGCTGGTCAGGCCCTTGGCGGTGGTGATGATGTCCGGCTGCACGCCGAACACCGCCTCGCTGGCGAAGAAGTGGCCGAGGCGGCCGAAGGAGGTAACCACCTCATCGGCGATATAGAGGATGTCGTAACGCTGGCACAGCTCCCAGATGCGCCGGTGGTAGCCGGCCGGGGGCACCATCACCCCGCCGGAGCCGAACACCGGCTCGCCGATAAAGGCCGCCACCTGGTCCGCGCCCAGCTCCAGCACCTTGGCCTCGAACTCAGCCACCAGGCTCTCCAGGTACTCGGCCTCGCTCAGGCCGGCGGGGGCGCGGTAGGGATAGGGGCCGCTGAGGTGGTGGATGCCGTCCTGGATAAAGTCGAACTGGCCCTCGCGGTCCACCTGCTTGCCGCCCAGGGACATGCCCAGGTAGGTGGAGCCGTGGTAGGCGTGGCGGCGGGTGAGGATCTGCTTCTTGTGCGGCAGGCCGCGGCAGTTCTGGTAGTAGTGCACCAGGCGGATCGCCGTATCCACCGCGGTGGAGCCGCCGGTGGTGAGGAACACATGGTCGATATCGCCCGGGGCCAGCTCGGCCAGCTTGGCGCACAACTCCACCGCGCGCGGGTTGGCCATGTCGCAGAAGGGGTTGGCGTAGGCCAGCTGGCGGGTCTGGGCGGCAATGGCCTCGACCATTTCCTCGCGGCCCAGGCCGATATTGGTGCACCACATGCCGCCCACCGCGTCCAGGTAGCGGTTGCCGGCCAGATCCTGAATATAGGCGCCATCGCCGCCGCCGATCTGCAGGGCATCCTGCTGGCGGTGTTCGTCGAACAGGTGGTAGCCGTGCATATAGTGGGCGCGATCCAGGGCCGCCAGGCTGACCTGATCACGAACGGCGGTGGGCATGGGGGTGACGATGGACATGGGCTGACTCCTGCTGGACTGTTGCCTGCAGGCTAAGAAGCCAGGGCCCGGGCGGCCATACCTCATTTGAGGGTATGCCGGGCCGGACCCGCTTCACTGCGGTATGCTGGCCACCCCGCAATACAAAGGTGTGTGCCCATGCTTGCCCCGGACAGCCTGCAGCGCTGGCACCAGGCCCTGGCCCGGGCCATGGCCGCCTGCCATGGCCCCGACTTCGCCGAGCGCCTGGTCGACGCCCTGGCCAGCCTGGTGCCCGTGGAGTCGGTGATGATCAATCTGGAGCGCATCGGCGGCGCCCCCCGCCTGCTCTACGAGCGCGGCATCCCGGCGACCAACCGCGAGCTGCTGCTGAGCCGCTACTTCTCCCGCGGCTACCTGCTCGACCCCTTCTGCCTGGCGGTGGACCAGGGCCTGCCCGAAGGCTTCTACAGCCTGGGCGAGATCGCCCCGGACGACTTCTTCGACAGCCAGTACTACAAGACCTACTACCTGGGCGCCGGCTCGGTGGAGGACTGCTACTTTATGCTGGAGCTGAACGAACACCAGCGGATCTCCCTGAGCCTGTACAACGGCCTTAGCGCCCGGCCCTTCCAGGCCGAACAGCTGCAGCTGCTGCGCAGCCTGGCGCCGGTGATCCTAGAACTGGGCCGGCAGCACTGGCGCGAGGCCGGCAACGCGGAGCAGACCCAGGGCGCCGACTTCGAGCAGCAGCTGCGCGAGGCCTTTATGAGTTTTGGCGAAGGCCTGCTCACCGCTCGCGAGCTGGAGGTGTGCCACCTGCTGCTGCGCGGTCACTCGGCCAAGTCCAGCGCACGCCTGCTGGAGATCTCCTCGGAGACGGTGCGCATGCACCGCAAGAATCTCTACACCAAGCTGCAGATCGGCTCCCAGGCCGAGCTGTTCTCGCTGTTTATCCAGTGGCTGGGGGTCGAGCCGACTACGCCAGCTGCCCCTCGAACGCCTGCAGCAGCGCCTCCGGCAGCTGGCGGCGCAGCCCCTCGCCACTGATCAGCAGCAACAGCGGCAGCAATTGACGCAAGGTGGTGGGCTTGAGGCCGGCGCAGACATCGGCCTGGCGCGCCAGGGGCAGGCCGCCGAGCACCTGGGCGGCGACGGTCAGATTGCGATCCATGGCGGCGGCCTCGGTGAGTTTGCACAGGTAGCCGCTGGAGAAACTGCGCAGGCTGTCGCTGATCAGCGGCATGTCGGTGATATGCCGGGCGATCTGCAGCACATGGTCGACATCATTGATGCCGTAGATCAGCAGACGGATCTGCTTGGCTGACAGGCATTCGGCATAGCGCGCGGCGGTGGCGAAGGCACCGTCTGCGCAGAGCTGGCGAGCCACCTCCAGGTGCAGGCTGTCCGGCAGGCTGAGGTAGGTGTCGAGGATCAGGCGCGGGTCGAGGTGGCGGGTGACCTGGGCAGCAAAGGCCACCGGCATGGCCAGGATCAGTTCGCGCAACTGCCCAGGCGGCATATGCGGCGCCAGCTGCGCGGCCTTTTCCGCCCCCAGCTGCTGCACCAGGCTCAGTTTCACCGCCAGCGGTGCCATGGCCTGGGACGCCAGCAGCAGGCGCAGACCGACACTCAGGTTTGCGGGTTTGGGCATTGCAACCTCCACTGTTCCATCCGGGCCAACAGCATTGCCGCAGGCGGGGTGGAAAGCAGCCATCTTTGATTGGGTCGCGCGAATGGCCCAGCGCCACCAGACCCGGCACTGGGAAGGGAGGAAACAGCTCAGTTGCTGTAGCGGTAGATCACCGGCTCGAACAGGCCGCTGGCGTGGCCCTGGGCCAGGCACTGGTTGAAGCGCTGGAGGAACCAGCCCATCTTCAGGCTCTTGGCGATGCCCAGATATTTGCTGTCGGTCTTGAACGGCACCGGCAAGGTGCTGAACTGCGCGCCCTGCAGGTTGCGGCTGCCCTGGGCCAGCCTGGCCACATCCACGCTGGAGCCCAGCAGGATGGCATCGATGCGCTCGCGCTGGAGCATGGCCAGGCCGTTGCGCACATCATTGAAGCCGACGATGGTCAGGCTGCCATCGGCCACCGCCTGGTCGAAGGCGGTGCCATAACTGGTGCCGATGCTGGTACCCACCAGACGATCGCGCAGATCCTCGATGCCCTGGTAGGAGAACTCACGGCCCTGCTTGACCAGCACGACGATGCGTTCGGTGAAGATCGGCTCGGAGAAGTCGAACAGCGCTTCGCGCTCCTGGCTCCTGGAAAGGCCGATCACCCCACCGCCGCCGCGCTCGGCCAGGGTGTAGGCGCGCATCCAGGGCAGCAGACGGATCTGGTAGGGCAGCTGCATCTCGTCCAGGCAGTGGCGGGTGATTTCCACCACGATGCCCTTGGCCCGGCCGTCCTCTTCATAATATTTGGGATACCCGTCATGGGCCCCGTAGACCATAAAGGGCTGGGCAGCAGCAAGCAGCGGCACCGACAGCAGCAACGCGAAGAGCAGGCGCAACAACCCTGTGGCGCACATGGAAGAACCTCAAGCGAGGTGGCAGGTCAGCTCACTCTAGCAGGCCGGTGCCCGTGACGCCGGAAATACAGCAGCACCAGGGGCAACGCCAGCAGGCCGAGCAGGCCGGCCCAGGTAAACAACGCGGCAAAGCCCAGTTGCTGGGCCAGCCAGCCACTGCCGGCCCCCACCAGGCCGGCCAGCAGCAGTTGCACGCTGGCTTGCAGGGTAAAGTCGGCGCCTTCGTGCTCCGCGCGGCACTGGCGCATCATGGCGGCGAACAGGGCCACGGTGGACAGGCCATCGGCACCCTGCTCGAACAGGCTGACGCCGTACACCAGCCCGACCTGGGCCCCCTGGCCCACCAACAGGGCCATGGCGGCAATGCCCGCGGCCTGCAGCAAGCCGCCCAGCAGCAAGGTGCGCAACGCACCGAGACGGGCGTAGAGCAAGCCGCCGAGCAGGGCACCGCCGATGCCGACCAGGCTGCTGATCAGGGTCAGCTGGCCCAGTTCGGCATTGCTCCAGCCTTCATCCACCAGCATCGGCTTGATCATCGGCGAGCCCAGGGCATCGCCCAGCTTGAAGCTGAGCAGCACCGCCAGCCACAGGCCCATGCCCGGCTGCATCAGTAGGCCGCGATAATGCCGCAGCAGCAGGCCGGGGCCGGCGGGCTCGGCCAGGGCTGGCTGGAACGGCAGGCGCCGACGCTCGTCGAAGCGGGCGACGGGCAGGGTCATCAGTACCAACAACGCGGCCACCAGGGCCAGACTCAGGTGCCAACCCAGCTGATCGACAAACAGCAGCAAGCCACTGCCGCTGACCAGCATACCGATCTTGTAGCCACCCACCTGCAGGCTGTTGCCCAGGCCGCGCCAGCGCTCCGGTAGCAGGCGCACGGTGAGGCCGTCGGTGGCGATGTCCTGGGTGGCGGCGGCCAGGTTGACCAGTAGCAGCAGCCCCAGCAGCAGCCACAGGCCGCCGTCGAACAGCCACTGCGGACCGAGCAGGGCCAGGCCGCTGAGAATGCCGATCACCCCCAGCTGCAAAGGCAGAATCCAGCCGCGGTGATGGCCCAGGCGCCTGGAGGCCATGCGGTCGATCCAGGGCGCCCACAGGGCCTTGAGCAACCAGGGCAGGGCCAGCAGCTTGAGCAGGCCGATCAGCGCCAGGTCGACGCCATGCTGGCGCAGCAGCACCGGCAGGGAATGGGCCAGCAGCCCGGAAGGCAGGCCCTGGGCGCAGTAGAGCGAGGCCAGCAGGATCAGGGTGGCGTTGGCCGGACGACGATCGACGGGCGACATGCAGAGCTCTTGCGGCAGATTAGGCGGCGACAGTAGCGGTGGACGGGTGATTGGACAAGCCTGCCCTCTCCCCCAGCCCCTCTCCCGTATACGGGAGAGGGGAGCCACAGCCGGGCGCTTATGGTGCCGGCAGCGGCAGAAAGGCGAAGGGCACCGGCAGCTTGAGCTGGCCATCGGCGGGCAGGTGTTCGCGGGTTTGCCCGACCATGGCGCGGATATTCTGCAGGCGCAGGCCCTGGGGCTGGTGCGGGTCGTTGCCGAAGAAGTCTTCCCAGTGGCCAAGCACCGCCAGGCGCGGTTGCAGGCGCTGCAGCAGCACCCGGGGATAGGCTGCGGCCTGGTTCCAGGCGCCGACGCACAGCACCGCCACATCCACTCGCTTGCTGTCGGGCAACTGTGGCGGCAGGCCCAGGGGTGGGCTGCTGGCGGCGTCCTGGTAGTGGATGCGGTAGACCGGCCGGCCCTGCTCGTCCAGCAGGTCCACCAGCCAGGCCAGGGTCTGGCCCTCGCGCCAGCCGAAGGTGGTGCGCGGCAGTTCGCTCAGGTCCTGGTCGTAGCTACCGGTGAGCAGCTTGATACCGAACAGGTGCGGCGCATGCTCGCTCTCGATGGCCATGGCGCGGATGCGCCGCCCGGGCGAATGGAACCACTGCCCAGGCTCGGCGCCACGGGCCATGGCCGCCTCGGCATCGACGATGCGCGAACGCGGAATCACCGCGGCGAGGATATGGCCCATGGTTCTGGAGCCATAGACCCGCGCCTCTGGGCTATGGGCCTGGAGGATATGCGGCACGTCGAGCAGGTGGTCGTAGTGGGCGTGGCCCACCAGCAGCATGCTGACATCGGCAGCCGGCGGCATCAGGCGGTCGATCTTGGCTTTGTCGGCCTGCACCCGCAGCGGCGGCTGGCCGAGGCTGGCGGGGTTGCTGAAGGACGGCGCAAACAGCAGCGCCTCGCCCTGCCAGCGCAGCAGATAACCACCCACCCCCAGGTATTGCAGGCTGGGCGGCGCCTGTTCGGCACTGCGCCAAAGCGGCAGAGCGCCGGGGTTTTGCGCGCAACCGGCGAGCAACAGCAGGGCGGCCAGGGCCAGGGGGCGCAGCATGGGTAGACTCCAAAGGCAAAGCAGCCAGCCTAGGCCGGGTGCCGCAGCGGGTCACCCAACTTAGGGCCGGTCATGGCCACCCGTAAGCGGCCGCAGCCTGGACAAGCGCAGCGCCGTCCGGGACATGGCCACACACCCTTCCCGGATTGCGCCAAGGCTTATCCGGGCTACCCGGGTAGGCCCGTTCTACAGCGCATGCTCGCGCAGCAGCAGGGCGAACTGCTCGGCCGGCACCGGCTTGCTGATCAGGTAGCCCTGCAGCTCGTCGCACTGCTGGCTCTTGAGAAAGTCCATCTGTGCCTGGTTCTCCACACCCTCGGCCACCACCTTGAGTTCCAGGCTGTGGGCCATGGCGATAATGGCGCGGGTGATGGCGGCGTCCTCGCTGCCGGGCGACAGGTCGCGGATAAAGGTCTGGTCGATCTTTACGAAGTCCACCGGGAAGCGCTTGAGGTAGCTCAGCGAGGAATAGCCGGTGCCGAAGTCGTCGATGGCCAGTTTGACCCCCAGGTTGCGCAGTTGCTGGAAGGTGGCGATCACGCTTTCGACATTGTCCAGCAGCTGGCTCTCGGTCAGCTCCAGCTCCAGGAACTGCGGTTGCAGGCCGCTCTCTTCCAGCACCAGGCGCACCAGGCTGACCAGATTGCCCTGGCGCAGCTGATGCACCGAGAGGTTCACCGATACGCGGATCTGCGCCAGCCCCTGCAACTGCCACTGACGGGCCTGCCGGCAGGCCTGGCGCAGGACGAATTCACCGATGGGGGCGATCAGCCCGGTTTCCTCGGCCAGGCCGATAAAGTCACCGGGCGGCACCAGTCCCAGCTGCGGGTGGCGCCAGCGCACCAGGGCTTCGGCGGCGCCGAGGCGGTCGTCGGCCAGGCACAGCTTGGGCTGGTAGAACACTTCCAGCTGGCCCTCGTCGATGGCCTTGCGCAGCTGGTTTTCCAGCTGCAGGCGCTCCAGGGTGCAGGCCTGCAGGTTGTCGGTAAAGAACTGGAAGGTGTTGCCGCCCAGGTGTTTGGCGTGCTGCATGGCCATGTTCGCCTGGCTGACCAGGGCCGAGACTTCCCGGGCATTGTCCGGCAGCAGGCTGATACCGACCGAAGCCGACACCACCAGCTCGTGGCCGCCGACCGTCATGGGCACGCGCAGCTTGGTCAGCAGGCGGCTGGCCATGCGCGCCAGGCTGGACAGGCTGCCATAGGAGTCGAGGAGGATGGCGAACTCGTCGCCGGACAGCCGCGCCAGGGTGTCGGCCTCCGGTACGCACTGGGTCAGGCGCCGGCTGATCTGGCGCAGCAGCTGGTCGGCCACCTCATGGCCAAGGCTGTCGTTAAGCAGCTTGAAGCGGTCCAGGTTGACGTGCAGCAGGGCGATGCTGCGCCCCGTCTGCCGCGCACGCTGGCCGGCCTCGTGCAGGCGCTCCTTGAACAGGGTGCGGTTGGCCAGGCCGGTCAGTTCGTCGTAATGGGACAGGTAGCGCAGGCGCTCCTCGGCCTCGCGGCGCGACGACAGGTCGGCGAAGAAGCCGACGATATGGCTGACCCGGCCCTGGTTGTCGCGCACCACATTGAGTTGCAGCCACTGCGGATACAGCTCGCCGTTCTTGCGCGTCTCGATCAGCTCGCCCTGCCAGTTGCCGCGGCTTTCCAGCTCCAGGCGGATCAGCTGGTACTGGCGGCGGCTTTCGCGGCTGCTCATCAGGATCGCCACGTTCTTGCCGATCACTTCCTCGCGGCGGTAGCCGGTGACCTGGCTGAAGGCCTGGTTGACCGCCAGCAGGCGGTAGTTGGGGTCGAGGATAACGATTCCTTCGCTGGCCGCCTCGAACACCGTGGCCGACAGGCGCTGCTGTTCCTCCTGCCCCTTGCGCTCGCTGATATTGCGCCGGGTGCCGAGCATGCGCAGCACCCGGCCATCGGCGGCGCGCTCCACGGCGCGACCGCGGTCTTCGATCCAGACCCAGCGGCCATCGGCGTGCTTGATCCGGTATTCCACCTGATAGCCGTCGCTGCGGCCCTTCATATGCTCGACCAGGGCGCGGCGCAGCACCGGCAGGTCATCCGGGTGCAGGCGCGGCTTGAGGTCGCGCAGCATCACCTGCACCGACTCGGGTTCCAGGCCGAAGATCTCCTTGAGCCGCGAGTGGTGCACCTCGTCGCTCTCCAGGTTCCAGTCCCACAGGCCCAGCTCGCTGGCCTCGATGGCCAGGGTCAGGCGCGCCTGGCTCTTGCTCAGGGCATGGCTGGCCTCGTCCAGTTCCAGGGTGCGTTCGGCCACACGCATTTCCAGCTCGTCGTGGGTCTGGCGCAGCTCGCGCTCGGCGCGGCGGCGCTGCTCCACTTCACGGGCCAGTTCGGCATTCAGACCCTCGGCCTGCTGCTTGGCGTGCTCCAGGTTGGCGATCAGCGCCTGGTTCTGGAAGCGCTGCAGCAGGCTGCGCTGCACCAGGCGGTTGACCTGCCAGGCCACCACCAGCAGCGACAGCAGCAGGATCAGGCCGAGCAGGCCCCAGCCACGCTGCAGGCTGCTGCCTTCGAGCAGCAGATAGGCCACGCTGGGCAACAGGCAGGGCAAGGAAAAGGACAGAAAGGCCGCCAGGCTCACCGCATAGGCCACGCTGGCGGAAAGAATGGCCGCGGCGATCAGGCCATAGACCACCGCCTGCAGATGGAACACATCGGCCGGCACCAGCACCACGGCGGCGAAGGCCAGGGTCAGGCCCGATGCACCGGCGCCCAGCAGAAAGCGCCGGCGCCAGCGTGGCTCGGCCTGCTGGATGGGGCTGGAGCGGTTGAAGGCGCGCACCTGCACCAGGCGCAGACCGCCGAGCAGGCCCAGCCAGATCAGCCAGCCGGACAACAGGCCATGGGCCTGGGAATCCCACAGCAGCAGGGCGCAGGCCACGCCATTGAGCAGGGTAAACAGGGTCGGCACCAGTGAGCCCTGATAGAGCAAACGGGTGCGCTCGGCGGCAATGTCCGTGGCGAACTGCTGCATGATCTGCCGAGGCGACTCCGGCAGGCCCGCACTGGCCACGGTGGATGAAGTGGATGCGGTCACAGGCGATTTTCTTGTAATGGTTGCCTTGGTGTACCGGGGGCCTTACAGCTCAGGCGAAAAACACCCCCGGACACGCGCGTCGGCGCAGCATACCCGAGCTAGACGCATCGCCCAAGCCATCTGGATGACCATTCGCCGGCTCGCCGCCAAACTTTCGACTGGCGGCCAAAACACCGGACGCGGCCCGGACGACATCGGTCGCACCGGTTTGCCCTGCCAGAGCGCGCCCCCTAGAATGCCGCGATGCAAAATGATCCCGAACTCCTCCTCGCCTCCCTCAATGATGCCCAGGTCCAGGCCGTGGCCGCCCCGCTCGGCCGCCAGCTGGTGCTAGCCGGCGCCGGCTCCGGCAAGACCCGGGTGCTGGTGCACCGCATCGCCTGGCTGATCCAGATCGAAAAAGCCTCGCCCCACTCCGTGCTCTCGGTGACCTTTACCAACAAGGCCGCCGCCGAGATGCGCGCGCGCATCGAACAGATGCTCGGCCACAACCCGGCCGGCATGTGGGTCGGCACCTTCCACGGTCTGGCCCACCGCCTGCTGCGCGCCCACTGGCAGGAGGCCGGGTTGGCGGAGAACTTCCAGATTCTCGATTCCGACGACCAGCAGCGCCTGATCAAGCGGGTGATCCGCGAGCTGGGCCTGGACGAGCAGCGCTGGCCGGCCAAGCAGGCCCAGTGGTTTATCAACGGGCAGAAGGACGAAGGCCTGCGCCCGCAGCATATCCAGGCCGGCGGTGACCTGTTCCTGGCCACCATGCTGGGCATCTACCAGGCCTACGAAGCGGCCTGCGCCCGCGCAGGCGTCATCGACTTCTCCGAGCTGCTGCTGCGCGCCCTCGACCTGTGGCGCGACAAGCCGGGGTTGCTGGAACATTACCAGCGGCGTTTCCGCCATATCCTGGTGGACGAGTTCCAGGACACCAACGCCGTGCAGTACGCCTGGCTGCG
>OGCL01000640.1_pt1 | contig 35436 bp, 37 predicted proteins | sample 1570041 | NCBI WGS metagenome assembly OGCL01 (sample SAMN06266162, study PRJEB24511) | hot springs metagenome | isolation source: Hot spring water | place: South Africa: Limpopo | collected 2015-06-22 | reverse complement strand
GATAATGTCCGTGAGAACATCTCTGCAGCTAAATCGAGAATAATGGATGCGGACTTTGCCGTTGAAACATCAAACCTCACAAAGGCTTTAATTATGCAGCAAGCCGGCATATCTGTGCTTGCACAGGCTAATACACTGCCTCAAAATGTCCTTGCGTTGCTGCAAAGATAACATGGGGGATAGGGAGGCGAAAGCCTCCCTGTTAAACGACCATGATAACGGGCATCGTAAATAACATAGGGCAGTTTTTGGGAAATCTGAATACGGATAATGTCCGCAGTTCTCAAAGCGCCAAAAAGCAGACAGATGTCTCTACTGATGTCGTATCTGTGCTCAAGGCGGATATTGAGAAGCCTGAGTCAGAAGAGCCTAAGGAGAACAAAAAGGTCGAGGTAAAGGATCTAACTGCAAAGGCTTTTTTCGCCCTTGATGAAAATAAAAATGTTGTAATCAGGATTGTCGACTCCGAGGGCAAACTGCTCAGGCAGATACCGCCTGAGGAATACCTGAAAATGGTAGAACACCTGCAGAATCACACAAAAAATCTATTTAGCGTGGAGGTCTAAATGGCTGCAAGCCTTGTATCCGGATTATTTACGGGCTTAGACACATCAACTATAATCTCCAATTTGATGGCGGTTGAGAAAAAACCGCTCTATGCGCTTCAGAGCAAGAAGAGCGCATATCAAAAACAAATAAGCAGTTATGGAGACCTCCTTTCAAGGCTCTCAGGACTAAGGGAATCCCTGTCATTTTTTAAGACTAATACGGTGATTCCCTTTTCTGCCTCTTCATCGAATATATCCATGCTTACCGTGAGCGCCTCTGAGACCGCTGATGCCGGAACATTTACGGTCGAAATAGGACAGCTGGCAAAGGCTCACAGGCTTGTTTCGGCATCCGGCGTTGCTTCTGAGTCCGCGATTGTTGCAGAGGGAGCGGATAAGTTCTTTAAATTCAAGGTTGGAGAGGGCGGTGAGGTTCAAGAGTTCGCCCTCTCCGACGGCATGACACTCAAGGAGTTGAGGAATGCTATAAATAAGAAAAATGCTGGGGTTTCAGCCTCCATTGTAAATACAGGGGTAGGGGACGAGTCTTATAAGCTCGTTATAACTGGCAATTCAACAGGCGCTTCAAAAAATATAATCATTACACAGGACGATACGGTTTTTAACAACTCCTATACTACTGTGCAGCCGGCGCAGAATGCTGTTTTAAAAATAAACGGGGTGGAGATTCAGAGGGATTCAAATACCATATCAGATGCCGTAAAAGGCGTGACTTTTAGTCTCCTTAAAACAGACCCCGACTACGGCGCCCCCAATGCTTCGCCTGTAACGGTGACCGTATCGAGGGATACCGCTATAATCAAAAATAAGATAAATATATTCGTTGCCCAGTATAATAACTTTGTCTCTCAAGCAAAGAGCTTATCTGCAAAGGGGCAGGCGCTTTCATTTGACACGGGCATTGATATGATTATTAATTCCCTGAGGGGGATTACACTAAATAGATACAACGACCAGATGCTCGTCAATTTTGGCTTAAGTCATGACAAAAGCGGAGTTCTTCAGGTCAACGACTCGCAGCTTGCAAAGGCATTGGAAGCCGACCCAGAAGGGTTGTTTAATACTTTCAAGGCGATGGCGGGGTCTTTTGACTCCACCCTTGGCAATATAATCAACAACATTATCCCAGAAAGGAAGAATACCCTTAATGACAGCATAAAAAGACTCGAAAGGGCTCAGGAGGGCATTCAGACGAGGTTAACCAAGAAAGAAGAAGTCCTCAAGAAGAAGTTTGCACAGCTTGAGCAATTGGTGGGGCAGATGCAGTCTAGGGGAAACTATCTGGAACAGCAGTTGTCGAAGCTGTCGGAGAAAAAATAGTAGCAAGTAGCAAGGGTCAAGTAGGAAAGGTCGCCCTTCGGCAGGCTCAGGGTGACATAAATTAGGTAAAAACTTAACAAGTATAGGATGACGACAGAAGGAGTAAAAACATGACGCTTGCATACGCACGAAACGCTTACACTCGGACAAGGGTAAATACTTCTGCAACTCCTCTTGATCTGGTCATAATGCTCTATGACGGGGCGATAGAATATCTGCAAAAGGCGGCTTATCACATCAGTGAAGGTGAGACTGCCAAGAAAATTGACTGCCTTTCAAGATCAAGGGCGATAATTGAAGAGCTTATTGCATCTCTGGACATGGAAAGGGGCGGCGAGGTTGCAGAAAACCTTGAGTCACTTTATTTATATATGCTTTTGGAGCTTACAAAGGCTAATGCCGCCAATGATATAAAGAAGATAGAGCACATTAAATTTATTTTAAGCGAGCTAAGAGACGCTTGGAGGAGTATAAGATGACGATCTTTCCCTTTCAAGTAAGCGAGGCAAACCAGGTTTACACCAGGCTTGCAAAGCTAAAGCCATCTACAATTTTGGAGAAGGAACCGAACGAGCCTCAGGATGTAGTGAATATCTCTGCTGAAGCCAAGAAGAAACAGATCTTTGAACAGACAAGAAAGGAAGCACTGCAAAGGATAAGACAGGTAGAGTAGCGTGCTCAAGCAGGATTTTAAGATTCTCATTGCGGAGGATGATGATGTGGTTCGTGAGGTCGTTAGCGAAATCCTCTCTAAAGAGGGTTATTCTGCCTTTACCGCGAGAGACGGTTTAGATGCTATCAGAATGCTTATGATAGAGGACATGCACCTTGTCCTCACAGATCTTAAGATGCCGAATGCCGACGGGATAGAGGTCTTAAGGCAGGCTGTTAAGAATAATCCTGACTGTGCCGTCATTATCCTGACTGCATATGGGAGTCTTGACAGCGCCCTTGACGCCCTTAAAGAGGGCGCCTTTGATTATCTCACCAAACCTTTCAAGATCCAAGAGGTGCTTTTTGCCGTAGAAAAGGCATACAAAAGAAGACAATACATTAATGAACGAAATGAATTAAAGCAATATCTCAGGGATACCTACAGAGATTTGGAAATAATCAGGAAGGTCGCGGGAGGCAGTGAACCTCTTATGACGATATCGTGGATTGAGAGGATAGACAAATTGGCAAATTTGAATATTCTCTCACCCCACGAAGCAGCAATTTTAAAAGAAAGGCTGGTTTTAGGTGATGCACAAAGAAAAAGTCTTGATAGTGGATGACGATGGAATAGTCAGAGAAGTTCTCGCAGATATACTTTCTACAATATGCGGTTTTGAAGCTGATACAGCCATAGATGGACTTGAAGGTTTGAAGAAGCTTCAAACCAACTTATACGATATAGTTTTTACAGACCTCAATATGCCCCGCCTGGGAGGGATGGACCTTCTCAAAGAAAGTGTAAGATTATACCCTTCACTGCCCGTTGTTATGATCACTGGACTTTCAACCGTTGACATCGCCGTCAGTGCGATGAAGGAAGGGGCAAAAGACTTCATTATTAAACCATTCCAGATAGAAAAGGTCGTCTCCGTTGCTGAGAGGATAATAGGTGAAAGAAAACTACTCAAAGAAATTGCTTCTGATACCAGCACGGAAGAATCTATCCAGAGAATTAATGCCGAACTCTTTAAAAAACTTCAGGAAATAAGCATCCTGCACGCTATAAGCCTCGAACTTGATGAAATATACAACAACAAAGAGATATATAAAAAGATCGTAGAAATGGCTGTAAAGCTGCTCGCTGTCAGGCATGCATTCTTTGCTATGGTCGAAGGTGACAGTTTAAGGATAAGGCAATCCACAGGGTTGGGCTGTCAGGAATTTAAAATCAAAGGCTCAATATTTGAGGGCGTTATTCAAAACAAGAGCTACGGTATAATTTCTAACAATAGGACAGGGATATTTAAAGAATTACCTCTTCACGCGGAGATATTGCTGATACCCTTTACTCTCAAGGAAGAGGTCTTTGCATTACTCGGACTGTACGATAAAGCTGACAATACGGCTTTTACTGAAGAAGAGATTGCCATTATTCTGACATTTGCAAAAAAGGCGTCATTAAGGATCGAAAACAACGCCCTCTACGAGGTTTTTTACAACAACCTGATCAACACCCTGAAATCGCTCGTAATCGGGATAGAGGCGAGGGACTCATACACTAAACAGCATTCAGAGAGAGTTGCCATATATTCGCTCCAGATAGCCGATGTTATCGGACTTGGCGAAGAAGATAAAGACGCCATAAGATTTGGGGGATACCTGCACGATATAGGAAAGATGGGTGTGAGGGATACTGTTTTGTTGAAGCCCGGCAAGCTTACACCTGATGAAATGGCGGAGATAAAGCTGCATCCACTAAAAGGGGATGAGATAATCAAACCGATAAGGTTTTTCCCCAAAGAAAGAGAACTCGTCAGATATCATCACGAAAGGTTCGACGGAGAAGGATATCCTGACAGGCTTGAGGGGCATGAGATACCGCTTTTAGCAAGGATTTTGTCTGTCGCTGATGCGTATGACGCCATGACATCATCAAGACCTTACAGGGAGGCGAGAACTCATGAATACACTGTGCAAGAGATAAAAAGATGTTCTGGCACGCAATTTGATCCTGAAATTATAAAGGCTTTTCTTCAAACACCTGCTGGGAAAGGTATTAATAATGGACATTAAGACAGGAGAAAAAATATTTTTTAAAATTTTACCTGCTACGGAAATTCATAATTCCACAGTCATTACAGCTAAAGGCAACTCATTAGCCCTTAAGCTCCAGAATGATATCAAAACCCCTGCTTCTAAAGGCACCCCCATTATTGTCACATACAATGAATTCGATTATTACGGAGAGGTTGAATATTTTGACGGCGCTGTAATGAAAGCAAACATATTATGGACGGAAAAGAGAGAATATTTCAGAGTTAATGACTTTTTTCAGATAGTTGCCAAAAAAGTGACGGGGGATGAATTATGCTTTAGGTCAAGGATATTTTCTGGCGGCAGTATTAATGTAACCGATGAACTAATTCCTGATGAAACAATCAATCCTGTTTTGTGGAAGATGCTCGTAGATATTAATTCAAAGCTGGGTCTCATACTCGAAAGACTGAACCCTGATTCTGAATCACTCCTCAAAGCTGAAAGTAAAGCCGTAAGCATCAGTGGAGCTGGCATATGTTTCGCTATGGATGAAAGGGTAGAAAATGGGGATATGGTTGAGGTGAAGATGCTCCTCCCAAATATCGTTCCCATTGGCATCGTTACATACGGAAAGGTTGTAAGGGTGACCCAGTCAGAGTGTGGGCAATATAATGTTGCACTGTCTTTTAAAGACATTGAAGATGAGATAAGGGATGAGATAATTCAATATACCTTAAGACGGCAGCGCGATATAATGAAAAGACAGAGAATGAAGAAGGGACTTGATAATTGATTGACAGGGGTAGCGTCTTTGGCATACTTTTGGGGATTGCTGCGGTGGTATCTGCCAATTTCATAGAAGGGGGGACGACGGACTCCCTTTTTCAGCTCACTGCCGCATTGATAGTTTTTGGTGGGACTTTCGGGGCAACACTTTTAAGCTTTCCTATGAAAGATATTATGCTGGCAGGGGCGTCTTTGAGGGAAGTTTTTTTTGTGAAAGAAATTGACGCAGATTCAATCATAAGTGATATTATCACATGCTCTTACATCGCCAGAAGAAACGGTATGATAGCCCTTGAATCTGAACTTGAAAGGATAAATGACCCCTTTCTCAGAAAATCTCTGAGGCTCGCAATAGACGGCATGAACCCGAAATTGCTGAGAGAAACAATGGAGCAGGAAAATCTCACATACGAGGAGAACAAGAAACGGATAGCGAAGGTATTCGAGACAGCCGGCGGCTTTGCCCCTACAATTGGAATAATCGGCGCTGTTATGGGTTTGATTAAAGTAATGGAGAATTTGTCTGACCCATCCAAGCTCGGGGCGGGAATAGCTGTTGCTTTTGTAGCAACGATTTACGGTGTTGGTTCGGCAAATCTTATCTTTCTGCCGATATCCAAAAGACTTATAAACAAGATACAGAAGGAAATTTTTTTAAGGGATATGATTTTGGAGGGAGTTATCCTTATACAATCTGGAATTAATCCCCACTATATCGAGGAAAAGTTAAGGTCTTTTCTGGAAGAAGGCTCAAAGGTTGAATCATGAGGAAAAGATTCAAGACGATAGAAAGCGACAATCCAGACCGCTGGGTAGTTTCGTATGCCGATTTCATCACCCTGATGTTTGCCTTTTTTACTGCCCTTTACGCCATAAGTCAGGTTGATGCCGTTAAGCTCAATAAATTTGCAGGCTCAATGAAAGAGGCTTTCAGGATAGGAGGACCTCCTGAAAAGCCCGAAACTACTACTATTATCGAAGGGATTAAACCCCTCTATATCGGCGATATTCAGCTCGAAAAAAACGCAAGGGAGGTTTTAAACAAGGCAGGCTTTGTTGAAGGCATTACGATATCAGCCAATAGCAAGGGTATATATATCTCTCTAAGCGATCTAATGGTTTTCGAAAAGGGTTCTGCGAGTGTCAGAGAAGATGCCAAACCCCTTTTATCTCTTATAGCGGACATAATTAAAAATACGAGCAATTATATAGTTGTTGAAGGACATACAGATAATTTGCCTATGAAGAGCGCTCAATACCCTTCAAACTGGGAACTCTCAACAGCAAGGGCGGCGAGCGTCCTTATGTATTTCATAAAAGAGCACGGCATCCCGCCTGAAAGGCTTTCAGCGGCAGGATATGGGGAATATAAACCTGTTGCTACAAATTCTACCGTTGAAGGAAGGGCAAAAAACAGGAGGGTTGATATTTTATTTCTAAGCAGAAGAGAGTGAGTTTAGTAGATGATATATGGTAGATGGGGATTAGAAGAACTCATACTTCAGCACTTGGACAAACTTAGGGCTCAGGATGACACTTTGATGTTGACTTAATATTATTCACTGATAATGAGGTTTAATTTATGTTTGCAATAATAGGGGTATTAGTTGTTACGGGTTCGGTAATCGGGGGATACCTGATGGTGAAAGGGAATCTTGCGCTGCTTTTTCAGCCTGCCGAATTTGTAATTATATTTGGTGCGGCAATCGGGGGTTTTCTCATAGCTTCTCCAGCTAAAGTTACCGCCCTTGTTGCAAAAAATATTGCCAGAATTTTCATAGGAAAGGGTCCTTCTAAAGGAAAATATCTGGAATTACTCACATTGCTTTATCAGCTTTTTTCTAAAATAAGAAAAGAAGGACTCATCTCTCTGGAGGCCGATGTAGAGGCTCCTGATAAAAGTCTCCTTTTCAAAAAATATCCAAATATACTTAAAGACCATCATCTTATGGATTTCATTTGCGACAATCTAAAACTGATCATCACATCCAACATTCCACCCCACGAGCTTGATAACCTGATGGAAATAGAGATAGAGACCCACCACTCAAATGAGCTTATACCTGCAGGGAGTATTAATAAAGTCGCAGACGCCCTGCCCGGACTTGGTATAGTAGCCGCAGTTTTAGGAGTTGTCATAACGATGCAGTATGTTGACTCTCCCCCTGCAGTATTGGGCAATAAGATAGCTGCAGCTCTGGTCGGGACATTTCTGGGGGTATTATTGTGTTATGGCTATATTGGACCTATGGCTGCTAACCTTGAGCATCAAGTTAGGGAGGATTCCGTCAGCTATAATGTCTTCAGAGTAGCGCTTGTTGCCTTTGTAGGCGGAGCGGCACCCCAAATCTCCGTTGAGTTTGGCAGGCGGGCAATACCTGGCAAGGAAAAACCTACATTCAGCGAGCTTGAAAAGGCGATAAGGGGCGTTAAATGAAAGCCCAGAAGATAATCATTAAGAAGGTTGTAAAAAAAGGGCATGCAGCACATCACGGAGGTTCGTGGAAGGTTGCCTACGCTGATTTTGTTACGGCTATGATGGCTTTTTTCCTTCTTCTATGGCTTTTGACTATGGTGTCGCAGGAAAAAAGAGCTATTCTATCGCAGTATTTTAAACACTTTACACTGTTTGAAAAGTCAGGGCAGTCTTTTATGGATACAAGCATAGGCATTACCAGTCATGGTGCTGTAACTGTTGAAAGAATGACAGCCCCTACTTTGCCTATCATGAAGCCCGAGGAATTCAAAGAAGTCCTCAAAAAGGCTGTGGAAGAAAAACTCGGTGATGTGAAGGACCAGATTTTTGTTGATATCTTTGAAGGCGGTGTCCGAATACAACTCATAGACAAAGAAGGTAAACCAATGTTCAATATCGGCTCATCAATACCGACTCCCCTTGCCTTGAGAATTCTCACTGTAATAGGCGAAAGCATTATCCCTGTCCCTAATAATTTGGCAATAGAGGGACATACCGATTCTCTGGCATACAAGGACACATCCTACACTAACTGGGAATTATCATCAGAACGCGCCCTGGCTGCAAGAAAATTTTTAGAAAAGATGGGCATTCACGAATCCAGATTCAGCAGGGTTTCCGGTTATGCCGATACAGATCCCTTTGTAAAGGAAGATACTACCGACGCAAGAAACAGAAGAATAAGCATAATACTCCTGCATTCTCGAAAGGAATGAGATATTCAAGGCTACGATTTAAACTGAGCCTTTATAAACTCTCTGTTTAATTTAGCTATAAATGATACCTTAATCCCCTTTGGGCAGGCTGCCTGACATTCGTAGTGATTTGAACAATTCCCGAATCCTTCTTTCTGCATCGCCTCCGTCATCATGCACACCCTTCTCATAGCCTCTACCTTCCCCTGCGGCAACATGGCGAGGTGTGTAACCTTTGCGGCTGTAAACAGCATAGCAGAACCGTTGGGGCACGCAGCAACACAGGCACCGCATCCGATGCACTCGGCGGCATCCATAGCAGTATCGGCATCAGGCTTGGGGACAAGTATAGCGTTTCCGTCAGGGACGCCACCAGTGTGAACAGATACATAACCGCCAGCCTGAATAATGCGGTCGAGGGCGCTTCTGTCAACGATCAAGTCTTTTATGACTGGGAATGCCTTTGCCCTCCACGGCTCGATATAAATAGTGTCTCCGTCCTTGAAATGCCTCATATGGAGCTGGCACACCGTAGTTCTCTCAACAGGTCCATGCGGGACACCGTTTACAACCTGTGAGCACATTCCGCAAATCCCTTCCCTGCAGTCATGATCGAAGGCTATAGGATCTACCCCTTCTTTTATGAGTTCTTCATTTACGACATCCAGCATCTCCAGAAAGGACATTTCGTGGCTAATATTTTTTGCCTCGTATTTTTCAAGTCTGCCTTTATCATTTGCGTTCTTTTGTCTCCAGACCAAAAGGGTAAGATTCATCATTTGTAGCTCCTTACTGCTAATTTTATGGACTCAAAGGAAAGAGGCTCTTTGTGCAGTTCCGGTTCTTTGCCAACGCCTTTGAATTCCCAAGCTGCGACATAGCAGAAATCCTCGTCGTTTCTCTTTGCCTCGCCATCGGGCATCTGGAATTCTTCGCGGAAATGCCCGCCGCACGACTCATTCCTGTGGAGGGCATCCAAAGTCATAAGCTCAGCAAATTCGAGGAAGTCGGCAACCCTTCCAGCTTTCTCGAGCTCCTGATTCAGCTCGGCATCCGCTCCCGTGACACGGACATTTTCCCAGAACTCTTGTCTGAGCACAGGGATCAAACTAAGGGCTTCCTTGAGGCTCTTTTCAGAACGGGACATCCCGACATTATCCCACATGATTTTGCCAAGCTGGCGGTGGAATTCGTTGACAGTTTTTTTACCGTTTATAGAAAGCAATTTTCTTACATACTGTGAGGCATCATCGAGAGATTTCTTAATCTCAGGATGGTCTGATTTTATTTTGCCGGGTGAAGTTTGGGCAAGATAGTTCGCTATTGTGTAAGGTATGATAAAATAGCCGTCTCCTAATCCCTGCATCAATGCGCTCGCCCCAAGTCGGTTTGCCCCGTGGTCTGAGAAGTTTGCCTCTCCCAGAACAAAGAGCCCGCTTATGTTGCTTTCCAGATTATAGTCAACCCAGAGCCCTCCCATAGTGTAGTGGGGAGCGGGGTATATTCTCATTGGCTGCTTGTATGCGTCTTCGCCCGTAATTCTTTCATACATCTCAAAGAGGTTTCCGTATTTCTCCCTTATGGTGTTTTCGCCGAGCCTTCTGATTGCATCTCCGAAGTCGAGATAGACTCCTCTTCCGCCGGGACCCACTCCCCGTCCCTCGTCGCAGACCTCCTTTGCAGCCCGTGATGAGATGTCTCTTGGGGCAAGGTTTCCATAGGAGGGATACTTGCGCTCCAAGTAATAATCCCTTTCATTTTCAGGTATGTCTCCGGGGGGGCGCATGTCGCCTTTATTTTTTGGCACCCAGACCCTGCCGTCATTCCTGAGAGATTCAGACATGAGGGTAAGCTTTGACTGGTAATCACCTGAGACAGGTATGCAGGTAGGATGGATTTGGGTATAACAGGGATTAGCGAAATAGGCGCCTTTTTTATAAGCCCGGTATGTGGCTGTTACATTGCTTCCCATAGCGTTTGTTGATAGGTAAAAGACATTGGAATAACCGCCTGTGCAAAGACACACTGCATCTGCAGCATAGCCTTTCATTTCGCCTGTGACGAGATCTCTAACAATTATACCCTTTGCCTCCCCGTCAATCACAACGAGGTCAAGCATTTCTGTCCGAGGATAGAGTTTTACGGTGCCGGCTTTAACCTGCCTGCTCAAGGCTGAATAGGCGCCTAAAAGCAGCTGTTGTCCTGTCTGCCCGCGGGCATAAAATGTCCTGCTTACCTGTGTGCCGCCGAATGAGCGGTTGTCGAGATAGCCTGCATAGTCACGGGCAAAGGGGACGCCTTGTGCGACGCACTGGTCTATTATGTTGTTGCTTATCATGGCGAGTCTGTAAACATTAGCCTCTCGCGCCCTAAAATCGCCGCCCTTTATCGTGTCGTAGAACAGATGGTAAATACTGTCGCCGTCATTGGGATAGTTTTTAGCCGCATTTATGCCGCCTTGTGCAGCAATACTGTGGGCGCGGCGGGCGCTGTCCTGATAGCAGAATGCATCAACATTGTAGCCCAACTCTCCGAGACTGGCTGCGGCTGCGGCGCCTGCAAGCCCCGTTCCCACAACTATGATTTTATATTTCCGCCTGTTGGCGGGGTTTACGAGTTTAAGTTCATGTCTTCTAATATCCCATTTTTCATGAAGCGGTCCGTCAGGGCATTTGCCGTCAAGTATCACAGTGTCTCCTCCTAAAACCTTAAAATGCCTGCAAATATTACGACAGGGATTGAAAGGTAAGCAATAAAGATTATTACCGCAGCGGTTCTTGAAGCCTTGATAATGCACGGTTGAATTTTTTCGCAATTGAGTCCCGTACTCTGGAAAAGGCTTTGAATTCCGTGTAGGATATGCAAAAGTAAAGCGATTAGTCCAAGGATATATATTATTGCCGCGGGTGCTTGCTTGAGCCCTGCTAAAACCATAGAATAGACATCAGGCCTGCCGAGGGCATCAGTTCCCAAAGATTCGCCGCCTGCCACCCTGAAGGTGAAATGCAGGAGGTGATATGTGAGAAAGGCTGCTATTGCAATTCCCGTCCATATCATGTTCTTTGATGAGAAAGTAGCCTTGAGAGATTTTTTTACAGAATATTTTATTGGTTTTGAGGCATTGTTTTGAACATAAAGCTGTATCCCCGTAAATACATGCAGTGTGAAAAGGACAACCATGACAAGCCTGAACAGCCAGACTAATGCCGGCATACTGTGAAGCTGCTTTGTATAAGCGTTGATGCCGTCAGGTCCTATATAAATAGACGAATTGCCAAGAAGATGAACAATTATAAAAAAAACCAGAAAGAACCCTGTGCAAGCCATTACTATTTTTTTGCCAACAATGTGGTTGTAGAAATCCTTGATTTTCATCTGTTTGCCACTCCTGAGAGTCCTGCTGTTTTCGCCGTCAGACGGGAATTTAAACAGTAAAAACTGTCAAATAGAGAAAAAGTACATAGACGAATAATATAATTTCAAAGATATATAGTTGTCAATAGCACGGGTTGAACTGGTAGCGATAGAAACATAAACCAGTTAATTTCAAAGTTATTGCGAGAACCACGAAGGGTTCGGGGCAATCTCATCATAAAAACAGGGATTGCTTCGCTCCGCTCGCAATGAAAATTTGCTATCGCCGATTTGGGGGTTGAGCCAAATTCTACAGTAAAATTAGAAAGTTTCACGAAATCAACAAGTTGAATAGAAAGACTGGCGAAGGGTCCTTATAAGACACCGTATAAAAAACTTTATGTAATATCTGAATATGGCATCGCACGTCTCGCTAACTACTTAAAGCCTCTAACGGCGAACACTTTTTTGCTAATAAGGGCATAAGCAGGAAGACATTGACTATAAAATCCCTCCTACCCCCTCTCGACTGCGCTCCCTCTTTGTTAAAGAGGGGCAAGGGGAAATTTTCAATAATGACGCCTTACTTATCCACTCCTTAGTAACTCACGCAAGTTTTTTTTAATTATTACATTTTTGAGGGCTTATTCTTAGCAACTACTAAATCCTAAGATATATACTATTATCGGATTTTTAGGTAAATTCTTTAACTCTCTTGTCATTTTGAATCTTTGCCTTTAGCCACAACAAAGCCTTCTTGTGGAGTTGGCATACCCTTCCCTCGGTCATTTCCATGATCACCGCTATTTCTTTCATAGTTAGCTCATCCCAATAATAAAGGGATAAAATCAGCTTTTCTCTCTTGGGCAATTCGTTTATTCGTTCTTCAAGCCATTGCCTCTTATCTATCTCCTCAAGTTTTTGCAAAGGGCTGCTTGAAGAATTGTCAGGTATAATTTCCTCAAGATTAATTTCCTCACCGTTACTCTGTTTTTGTGAAAATTCATCAATATTCAGGATAGCCGCCGACTGGGAATTGTGAATTATTTCATAATATTCATCGAGAGTTAAATTGAGGGCAGCCGCAATTTCTTCATCTTCCGGCATCCTGCCCGAATCTCTCTGCAACATCAGAGATGCCTTTTTTATCATGTCCATTTTTTTCTTCTGGGATTTCGGGACAGTGTTGTATTCATTTAATTCATCCAACATTGCACCTTTAATCCTATATTTTACAAATGTAGCGAGGCTGCCCTCAGCCTCATCGTGCCTTTTAATAGCATCCAGCAGCCCGACAACCCCCACACTCATTAAATCTTCTATATCAAGTTGCGGAGGCAATCTCCAGGCTAATCTAAGGGCGGTATATTTAATATAAGGAAGAAGCTCGGCTATAATGTTTTCCTTCTCTTCTTCGGTTAATTCTTTTCTCTTATAATTTAAGTTTTTTTTCTTGGGTCTCATAAAGGTATATTATTTAGTCCCCGTTGCAGATAGCAGATTACTTATGAAAAACTGGAGAGAGCCCTTAACTTTCCCTTCCAGATTCATTACCTTATGTGAAAGCTCAATAATCTTCTTAGAAGCAGGCGAATTGGGAAAGGCATCAACAAAAGCCCTCTGCATCTTAACAGCATCCTTGACGGATTCATCGTATGGTATATATCCAAGATAATCCAGAGAAAGATTTAAAAATCGCTCTGCAACAAGATAAAGGCGTCTGAAAATCTCGATAGCCTCTTCCTGTCCCTTGACTGAGTTAACGAGCACATTAAACTTTTTTTCCTGATAGCGGGTGGACAGAACCTTTATCAAGGCATAGGCATCAGTCAGGGCGGTGGGCTCAGGGGCTGTGATAATTATTATTTCTTGGGCTGCAACGCAAAAAAAGGCTACATTTTCCGATATACCTGCAGCGGTATCAATAAGTAAAACATCAGGCTCTACATCGAAGAAATCGAATTCCTCCAATAACTTCAAACGCTGGAATTCATTAAGGGCTGTAAGTTCTTGAGTGCCTGAACTTGCAGGCAATATCTTTATGCCGTGCGGACCTTCAGCAATAATAGTTTTTAGAGACATTTCACCGTTTAAGACATGCTGGATATTATATTTGGGAGCCATCTGAAATAATACATCGATATTGCTGAGTCCCAGATCAGCATCAAAAATCATGACATCGTTCTTAAGCTTGGTCAGGGCTATAGCAAGATTTGCCACAATGTTGCTCTTGCCAACTCCTCCCTTTCCGCTTGAAATAGCTATTGTTGTAGTAACATTTTTCTTCGTTCCACTATCAATCCTTAACATACGCTCATCCCCTTATTTGAGAAAGAATTAGAAGCAAATCCGTAGGAAGCAAACTCTATGTGATCGGGAACCTTTTGCCCCGTCGTTATATACGCAAGGGGCTTACAGCAGATATCTAGAAGGCTATGCAGGTTGTCCACTCTGACTGCCTCATCAAATTTTGTCAGAGCTATGTATTTAACCGGCAATTCATTGTAGGATTTGTAGGTCTCTAACATGAATTCATAATCACTGCTGGCGCTGATCAAAAGATGAACTTCCATCGGCAAACCAATCATGCAACTTTCTGAAAGAAGTTTTATGTAAGCTCTGTCTCCGGGATGCCTTCCCATTGTATCGATGAAAATTAAATCCCTGTTTTTCATAAATCTCGGTATTCCTTCCTTAAGATCATCAGGGCATGATACAGGATATAAAGGGATGCCCATAATCCTTGCGTATATCCGTATCTGCTCAAGGGCTCCTATACGGTAGTTATCGAGACTGATCAGCCCTACCCTTTTACCCTCCTTCAATGCCGTAGCTGAAAGTTTTGCGATAGTTGTCGTCTTGCCAACTCCGGTAGGGCCAATCAACATGACTAATTCACAGTTATTCTGTAAGCCTCCAGAAGGTGAATTCTCGTGTTTATTGTGGTTATTCGTCTTGACGCCACCCTTTAGTGAGTTTTTATTGAGAAGATCTAAAAGCTCTTCTTTTCTGTCACGCCATAATCCCGAGCATGCAGAAAGAGAAACTTTATCCCTTTGTCCCTTTTCCCCTAAATCATCCTGCTCAGATAAATTATTTTTTATTTTTTTATCATCTTTTTTATAAAAAGAACCTATATCAAGGGAGTTGAAACTGGAATCTGGCAAGGGCGCTTTAAGCTGCAAAGTGTTATCTTTTGCTGAAAACTCGTTATCATAGTCTATAGCCGCCGTAATCTCGACATAAGATTGCCCACCTTTCTTTTCGTTAGTAGAAAGGATAACTGCATTTTCACCAAACTCGGTTTTAATCATTTCAAGGACAATTTTGTAATTTTTCCCGCTAAATTTTTTAATCTTCATATTTAATTACCCCTGTTGTATGTAATTTTACAGAAGGCGCAATCTCCGCACTGGAGAGTATGGTAATTGAAGGAATAAATCGTTCTATTATCTTTCTCAAAAATCTCCTAACATGCGGGGAACAGAGTATAACCGGTTGGGGCCCCTTAAACTTTTCTTCTAAAACTGTCTTTTCGACCGCTTTAATCAACTTATTCAGAGATTCAGGACTAAGTACGCCCCCGGCTTCCATTGACTGAGCAAGCATAATCTCAAATCTGGGGTCCAATGAAACAACATAAATGGTATTATCCTGGCCAATGTATTGCCTGGTAATAAACCTTGAAAGAGATTGCCTCACATGTTCTGTCAAAATTTCGACATCCTTGGTGGTGGGTGCATAATCAAGGAGCGTCTCTAATATGCCCACCATATCATTAATAGGGACTTTTTCTCTCAGGAGATTTTGCAATACCCTTTGAACGCCCCCCAAAGTAATCATAGAAGGTATAAGTTCATCAACCAGCTTGGGGTAAGTGCGTGAGACCTTATCCAGAAGGGACTGCACCTCTGACCTCGTAAGGAGTTCCCATGCGTGTGACCTGATCAGTTCGGTCAAATGGGTTGCTATAACCGTAGCCGGGTCAACTACCATGTAACCCTTTGTCTGTGCCTTTTCTATTTCGCTATCTTGTATCCAGAAAGCAGGCAATCCGAAAACAGGTTCTTTTGTTGGGATGCCATCTATCTTTTCAGCCTCTTGGGAAACAACAGCGAGATGATAGCCTGTCATTATCTCGCTTCTGGCAACTTCGATACCCCTGATGTAAAAACAGTATTCATGAGGTCTGAGCTGTAGATTGTCTTTTATATGAATCGAAGGCACAACGAAACCCATCTCTGCTGCTATTTGCCTTCTCATAGCCTTTATTTTATTAAGGAGCGTCCCCCTGTCAGACTCCACAAAAGGTATTAATCCGTATCCTATCTCGAAAGAAAGAGGCTCTATCTCTATAAGTGTCTCGATAGGCGCTTCTTCAGCTACAGGTTCGGGTTCCTGCTCCTTTCTTTCTTCTCGGACAGGCTTTGCTACAACATAAGCAATCGTTGCGGACAACATTGAAAGTATGAAAAAAGGTATGTTTGGGAGTCCCGGGATAAGAGCGAGAATCAACATTATCGCAGATGTGGCAATTAATGTCTTCTTGCTAAAAAATATCTGACGAGTAATATCGCTACCCAAATTCGACTCGCCCCCCGCCCTGCTGATAACAATACCGGCTGCTACGGAGATTAAAAGCGCTGGGATTTGAGAAACGAGCCCATCCCCTATGGTCAGAATTGTGTATGTTTGTGAAGCGTCTGAAAATCCCATGCCCTTTTGAAGAGTGCCAATTATAAGACCTCCAATAATATTTATCACCGTTATTATTAAGCCTGCTATGGCATCTCCCCTGACAAACTTGCTGGCGCCGTCCATTGCCCCGTAAAAATCCGCCTCCTGAGCGATTAGCTGTCTTCTTTTTCTCGCCTCAGCTTCATCTATCAAACCTGCATTTAAATCGGCGTCAATAGCCATCTGCTTGCCCGGCATCGCATCTAAAGTAAATCTTGCCGCCACCTCAGCGATCCTTCCTGAACCTTTGGTAATAACAACAAAATTGACAATAATCAATATGAGAAAAACTGTAAAACCGACAGCATAATTGCCCCCTACAACAAAATTTCCGAAGGACATGATTACCTGCCCGGCAGCTTCTATGCCCTCATTGCCCTTTAAGAGTATGAGTCTTGTAGATGCGACATTAAGGGCAAGCCTGAATAGTGTGGTAATAAGCAATATAGAAGGAAATACTGAAAAATCAAGGGGCTTTCTTATGCAAACTGCCGATATCAAAATGACAATCGCCAGGGAGATAGATATGGAAAGAAAAATATCTAGCAGAAAAGGTGGCACCGGCAGTATCATCAGCCCGAGAAGCCCTACAACGCAGACTGCTACAATAACATCACCACGCTGTTTGATGAACTCAGCAATATTCATTATGCAACCCCTTTCATTTTGTATATGTATGCGAGTATGCGGGCAACTGCCTTGTAAAGCTCTTCAGGTATATATGAGTCAATTTTCAACTTAAACAATGCCCTTGCAAGCGGCACATCTTCTACTATGGGAATGCCATGTTTAGCTGCCGTTTCCTTGATTTTCTCAGCTATCACTCCTGCACCTTTAGCGATTATTTTAGGTGCTGCCATTTCTGCCCTTTTATATTGAAGGGCAACAGCGATGTGAATAGGGTTTGTAATTACAACCGTAGCCTTAGGCACTTCCTGCATCATTCTTCTTCTCGCTATCTCTCTCTGAATGCTCTTTATCCTTGCCTTTATAAGAGGATCGCCTTCTGTTTCCTTATGTTCTTCCTTCATCTCTTCTTTTGACATTTTTATTGAGCGCTCAAACCTCCACCTTTCAAATAGATAATCCAATATGGCTACGACAAAAAAGGTTAGAAATGTAATAATTACAGCCTTCGCCACAAGGCTAAAGGCAATGCCCCGTATGGACTGAATATCAAAGGTAATAATTGAGGGTATTATCTGGACTGTCAAACTGATGACAAAATAACAGACTATAGCGCCCACAGCAAATTTAAATAAGGTTTTCACAAGTTCAACAAGCTTCTCTTTTGAAAACATCCTCTTGAAACCATTAACAGGATTGATTTTTTCAAATTCGATTTTTATTGGTTTGAAAACAAAGCCGCCCTGCATGATCCCTGAAATAAGTGCAAAGGCAGCAGAAACTGCAAAAAAAGGCATCAAAGTAAAAAGCGCCTCCACAGAAGCTGTTCTCATGACAGCAGGGATGTCGTTCCCATATTGCAGCCGCAAAAGTTTTGTCGTCAATTCAGAAATGTTTTTTATAAAATCGCTACCAATCAAATAAAACATGAAAATAATTGCGCCTACCGTTAAGATGGAGATTAATTCACGACTTCTTGCAACCTCCCCCTTTTCACGGGACTTCTGCCGCCTACGGGGTGTTGCTTGTTCGGTTTTTTCCTGATATTCAGCCATTATTATCCCCTTGCAAGGGAGAGAACCCTCGCAAGTTCGTCCCTTACTGAATCGAAATTATCCGCAATTAGATTAATGAAGACAGGTATGCATATAAGCATCACAAAAAAACCTACAAATATGAATACAGGATAACCTATAAAGAAAATATTCATCTGCGGAGCTGCTTTATAGAGAAAGCCTAACACCATATTCAATATGAACATCACAATAACAACAGGAGCACTTATCTTGAGAGCCATAATAAAAAGATTTGACCCCCCTGAAATCGCCCTTGCAATAAGCCCTTCAGTTTGAATGCTGCCGGGGTGCAGAATTTCATAGCTCTTCACAAAGGCAAGTATAAGGTCATGATGCCCGTCAACGGTTAAAAAAACGAGCACCGTAGCAAGACCAAAAAAACGTGCCACCTCCGTTGACTGCCCCATCTCGGGATTAAACGCCGTTGCTATAGAAAGTCCCATTACATTGCTCATTATCTGTCCTGCCATCTCAACAGCCATAAAAATTGCCCTCGCAGCCATCCCGAAAACTATCCCGAAAAGAACCTCCTGAATCACGAAAAAAGGCAACTCAGGCAGCGAAACTTTAATGTCAACCACCGAAGATAGAACAAGGGAAATTACAACCACAAAGCCTATCTTAAAGTGGGTTGGGAGATTCTTGCTGCTGAAAACCGGCAGAAAACTCATTACTATGCTCGTCCTCAGCAATATGAAAAGAAAATTCGGTAGATATTTAGCAAAAATCTCCTCAACCACGGCATTTCCAGCCATTATTTGATATAAACTGGTATTTTTTGAATTATATTCAGAGTAAACGTTATCAGAGTGCTCGAAATCCACGGGAAGAAAATAAACAGACAAATAAAGACGGCTATTATCTTGGGAACAAAGGTCAGGGTAAATTCCTGTATCTGTGTCACAGCCTGAAATATGCTAATTATGAGCCCAACGAGCAGGCTTACCAGCAGTATTGGACCAGAGGCAAGCAAAATGGTTTTTAATACCTCTGCAGATATCTCCTTTGCCAGATCAACCGTCATACAAAGCTCCTCACCAGTGAACCTACTACAAGGTTCCAGCCGTCCACAAGCACAAAAAGCAGAAGCTTGAAAGGGAGAGAAATCAATATCGGTGGCAGCATCATCATACCCATAGACAAAAGAACACTCGAAACAACCATGTCAATGATGAGAAAAGGCAAATAAATGAGAAACCCTATCTCAAAAGCTGTCTTGAGTTCGCTTATTGCAAATGCAGGCACTAAAACCCTTAAAGGAATATCTTCGGGGGTAGCAGGAGCCTTCTCTTTATTTATATCCAGGAAAAGGGCGATATCCTTCTGGCGGGTTTGTTTCAACATAAACTCCTTAATTGTAGGTTCTGCCTTTTGCAATGCCTCTTCAAGGGTTATCTGCTTAGCTATGTATGGCTTGACGGCGTCTTTAGTGATAGTATCAAGAGGCTGAGACATTATGAAAAAAGTAAGAAAGAGCGCAAGCCCTATGATTACCGGATTAGGTGGTATCTGCTGCCCGCCCAATGCCTGACGGAGAAATGACAATACAACTACAATTCTGGTAAAAGAAGTGAACATGATAAGAACTGCAGGCAAAAGAGAAAGGAAACTTATCAGCAGAAAGACATTAATTATAGGGTCATTTAGGTTCATACAAGCCTGCCTTGATGTTTTTCAATTTTACAAGCTTGTCGCTCATTTCCTTGATAGGCTCAGATTCAAAGTCATTCCTGTCGTAGGTTTTGAGCAGCTTTAAGTCTCCTGGAGTAATGCCGACCAATAAAATCTCCTTGCCGATGCCGAGTGCTACAATGGCTTTTTTAGGACCAAGAGACTGGTAAGAAACAACATTTATAATGCCGTGCTTTGATTGCCGCTTTCTCAGGAGAAAAGATAAAACAATGATCAAGCTCACAACTGCTGCAAGCGCTATTGCCATCTGAATGTATAAATCCATCATTTTAGCTGCCTTATTCTCTCAGAAGGACTTACAATATCTGTAAGCCTTACGCCAAACTTTTCATTAACCACGACCACTTCGCCGCGTGCTATGAGCTTTCCGTTAACCAAAATTTCCATGGGTTCGCCTGCAAGCTTGTCGAGTTCAACGACTGAGCCCTGCCCAAGCTGAAGGAGTTCCTTAATTTGCATCTTGGTCTTTCCGAGTTCTACATTTACATCAAGAGGTATATCGAGCAAAAAATCAATTTCCCTCATATTTGGAGTATCTTTTTTTTCTTCTTTCAAATCTCTGAAATTTGCCTCTTCAGCAACTTGTTCCTGAGCCTTGTCCATATTAAATCTCCTTATTGAAGAATTTTGGTAATCTTTATTGCCTGATTGCCTTTGCTGTAGCCAGGCACTCCTGCATAAGCTGGTTTGCCTTCTATCTTGATTAAAATATCATCGCTTACCGCATTGTTTAATGTTATAACGCTGCCAACTTCGAGATTTAACATTTTCTCAAGGCTGATCTTGGCGCTCCCGAGTTCTGCTTTTATCTCTACAAACACATCCATCAGAATATCCTTAATCTTTTCAGACCATCTCTTATCAAGTTCAAATTCGTCACTTTGTATTGAAGAATAGAGGTTTTCTTTAACAGGCTCAACCGTGGAGTAAGGAATACAAAAATAGAGATTTCCAATAAAATCCTCTATTTCGATTTGCATGGTTATCTTTATAACTATCTCCCCTGGTGTCACAATAGTTACAAGCTGGGGATTCATCTCAGAACCAACCAATTCGGGAGTAATCTCCGCAATTCCCTTCCATGCAGACGCCAAATCCCTAAAAGCTAACTCCACAACATTTCTAATTACCCTTTGTTCAATGGAAGAAAATGCCCTTCCTTCAGACTTGACATTTTTTGCGGTGTTGCTGCCAAAAAAGAATTCAACAAAGGCGAATACAACAGGTGCCTCTATAAGCAAAATGGAATAACCTTTTAAAGGATTAATCTTAAAAATATTTATACTCGATGGAAATGGAATAGTCCTCAAAAATTCCCCAAACTTTATAATCTCAGGACTCTGCATATTAATATCAACATGCCTCATGAGGAGGGAAGTGATGGAGTTGCGAAAAAACCTTGCAAACCTCTCATTAGACAACTCCAGCCCTGGCATTCTGCCCCTGACAATCCGTTCTTGAGTTGTAAAGTCATAAACCCTGACTCCGGCAACTAACCTTTCCTTCGCTGTCTCGGTGTCGATTTCACCTGCTTGAACCCCTTTTAGAAGGGCGTCTATTTCATCCTGTGTGAGTAAATCGCTCATTGCATCACAAATTCCGTAAAATATAGGTTTTTAAATACATCTCTGCCTATTGCCTGATTCGCTCTAAGGAGAATTTCATCCTTTAGCAAGAATTTTCCTTCCGGACTCGAGAGGGCATCAGCGGACTTGCTGCTGACAAGAGTAATAATTGAGTCTCTGAGCTGGGGTATTCTTTCATTTACCATTGGCTGAGTCGTGGCATCGCTTAATTCAAACTGAATGGTTAACTTAAGAAATCTGCCATGCTCAGCAAGGTTAAGGATAAAGGGCTCTAAAGGCATCATGGCAATCTTAGTTTTACTTTTTTCTTCTTTCTTTGCCTCACCCCCCTTATCTTTACCGCTAAAAAACATGGTGTAACCAAACACTCCACCGCCAACTAAAAGCAGTGCGGCGACCACTATTATTATCAGTTTCTTCATGCCAAAGCCCTTTTTAGTTGTTTCCTTTACGGGCTGCTCTAACGCTTCAGCATTAACATCATCTGCCATATAGATTGCCTCCGTTTCACATAAGATGTTGAATCGGTTTAATTCAAGGATTATGCCTATTGCCAAATAATCAATACTGGCAAGGATTTAACAATTATCGAGAGATTTTTAGATAGTGTTTTAGATTAGGAGTATCAATTTTTTGAACATAGGCGAATCAAGAAAAAACATCCTATAATCCCTTGTAGCCCATAATTTAGCCTTTACAGTTGGCATTAAAGGATAGTGTGTATGTCAAAGAAATGACTGAGTGGCAAATTTAAAGATGGGAAGATAACATTGCGACCCGAGCGAAGGGGAAGCAATCCCAATTGTAATGCTGAAATCGCCATTAACCCTTGGGATTCTCGTAATCACTTATAAATTAATTGGTTTATTTTATGCCTCTATCGCCATTTTTAAGAGTCAACATACTAATAGGGTGCATGAGTAGGGCTTCATTATTGAAAAATCTCCCTACTCCCCTCTTTGACAAAGAGGGATATATTCCCTCTCGGCGCCTGCTACGAGTGCAGCCTATGGGCAAAGAGAGGGTAGAAGGGATTTGATAATCTCCATGTCTTCCTACTCATGACCTTATTAGTAAATGGTTTAAAAAAAGATTTATGTGATATAATCCTAAACTATGCGAATAATTAAAAATAACAAAGAGCTTGAAAAGTTCATGCAACTGCTCAGGAAAAGAGCTGTGGGTTTTTCCAAAGAAGTGGAGAAGGCAGTCGAGGTTATCCTTTCTGATGTCAAAAACAAAGGGGATTCAGCCCTCAGAAGATATACCCGTCTTTATGACAGACATAACTTGCCGCTACGAATTGACGAACAGGATACATTGAAGTATGCGAATAACGCTGATCCAAAAATTATAAAGGCTCTAAAAAATTCAGCTTTGAGAATCAAGGAATTCCACAAAAGGCAAAGAGAGACTTCCTGGTCCTTTACAAAAAATGGAGTTGTCTTGGGTCAATTAATCAGACCTCTCCAGAGAATCGGTGTATATGTTCCTGGGGGGAAAGCGTCATATCCATCTACAGTTTTAATGAATGTGATACCTGCTCAAGTTGCCGGAGTAGAAGAGATAGCAGTTTGCGTCCCGTCTCCTCTGGGAGAAGTCAATCCATCAGTCATGGCTGCCCTGAAAATGCTTGGAATAAAAGAGGTTTATAGAATAGGGGGCGCCCAAGCAATAGGCGCATTGGCATACGGGACTAAAACTATAAAAAGAGTGGATAAAATAGTAGGTCCTGGAAACATCTATGTTACAACAGCAAAAAAAATGGTCTTTGGGGATGTTGACATCGACATGATCGCAGGTCCGAGCGAGATAACTATTGTCGCCGACCATACAGCTAACCCTGCAATTGTTGCTGCTGACATGCTCGGGCAGGCAGAGCATGACGAAATGGCTTCGAGTATCCTGATAACAAATTCTGATGAATTGATAATAAAGGTGTCCGAACAGTTGAAATCCCAGATAAAAAGCCTTAAAAGGAAGGAAATCGCCCAAAAATCACTGAGAGCCTTTGGGGCAATAATAAAAACCGATACTATCTCTCAGGCATTAAATATTGCCAATGAAATCGCCCCAGAGCATCTTGAGATTATCACTGAAAATCCGTCAAAAGATATAAAAATGGTCAAAAATGCAGGGGCAGTTTTTTTAGGGCAATGGACGCCTGAACCTTTGGGTGATTACTCAGCAGGTCCAAATCATACCCTGCCAACCTGTGGAACAGCAAGATTTTCATCGCCCCTAGGGGTCTATGATTTCATCAAAAGAACAAGTCTTCTTCAATTCGATAAAAAAGGCTTTATGGAAATTGCGGATTTAGTCGAAACCCTTGCAGATGCAGAAGGGCTTGAAGCACACGCTAATACCATAAGTATTAGAAAGAAACTAATGAATTCTTAAATTCAAGAACTTACAGAGCAGGTTTGTTTCTTTATTGCATCTGCGATTTTGACGACCTTAGACATCTCAGCCACATCATGCACCCTGACTATATTGGCGCCGTTATAGACAGATATAGCAACCGCAGAAGCAGTCCCTTCGAGCCTTTCGGAGGCAGGGGCATCTCCAAGGATTTTTCCTATGAATGCCTTTCTCGAAACTCCGATTGCAATTGGTTTGCCCAGAAGTGAAAATTCCTTTAGATTATTAATTATCTCGAGATTGTGGTCGAAGGTCTTTCCAAAACCGATTCCAGGGTCTATTATGATTCTGTCCTCAGGTATTCCATTTTCCCTGCATATGTTGATGCTTTCCCGCAAATAATCCATAATCTCGGGTATCAAGGCATCATAGACTGGATTAATCTGCATATTTTTTGGCGTCCCTTTTATGTGCATGATTATCACGGGGACATTATATTGTGAAATGACCGCTGCCATGTCTAAGTCAAATCTAAGTCCGCTGATGTCATTAACCATAGAAGCTCCAACGTCCAGAGCTTGCCTTGCTACGTCAGACTTGTAAGTATCAATTGAGATCGGGACAGGAATTTTTTTGGCAAGGGCGTTTATTACAGGGATTGTCCGTCTTATCTCTTCATCCCTTGAGACCGGAATTGAACCGGGCCTCGAAGACTCGCCACCGATGTCGATAATATCAGCGCCGTCTTCGACAAGCCTTAAACCTTGTTCGACAGCCTTATCTTTATCAAAATAGAGACCGCCGTCTGAAAATGAATCGGGGGTGACATTAAGCACCCCCATTATGTAAGTTTTTTTGGAAAAATCGAAATTGATGCCTTTTGAACAAAGAATCATGAAGTAGCAGCGGTTTTTTGAGCAAGGATATCGTCTATCTCAGAGCCTTCAATTGTCTCCTTCTCTAAAAGTGCGTTCGCAAGCCTTTCAAGAAACTCATAATTATCCATGAGCAGTTTCTTAGCGTTTTCATAGGCTTCCATAACTATTCTCTTTATTTCCTCATCTATGGCTTCCGATGTTTTGTCGCTGTAGTCTTTGTGGCGGGCTATCTCCCTGCCCAGAAAAATCTGCTCATCCTTTTTGCCAAAGGTAAGGGGACCAAGTTTGTCGCTCATTCCCCACTCCGTCACCATTTTTCTTGCCAGCTCGGTTGCTCTCTGAAGATCATTGCCCGCACCGGTGGTCATGTGTTGAAGGGCGATTTCTTCAGCAGCCCTGCCGCCCAATAACACCTTAAGGGTGTTAATCAGGTAGTCCTTTGTGTATGTATAACGGTCGCCTAATGGAAGCTGCTGGGTAACACCAAGCGCCCTTCCTCTTGGTATAATGCTGACCTTATGAATAGGGTCGGTGCCGGGAGAGAGCTTGGCGACAAGGGCATGCCCCGCTTCATGATAGGCGGTATTTTTCTTCTCTGTTTCGCTGATGACCATGCTCTTTCTCTCCACGCCCATCAAGACTTTATCTTTTGCAAACTCGAAATCAGACATGTCAACCCTGTCTTTAGATTTTCTTGCAGCGGCAAGGGCTGCTTCATTAACCAGATTAGACAGATCGGCGCCTGTGAATCCAGGTGTTCCCCTGGCAATCTTATCAAGCGGGACATTATCTGCAAGAGGTATTTTGCGTGTATGCACCTTCAATATCTCAAGCCTGCCTTTTACATCAGGTGTAGGCACGACTATCTGTCTGTCAAATCTTCCCGGTCTCAAAAGAGCGGGGTCAAGCACATCAGGTCTGTTTGTAGCAGCAAGTATTATTATTCCCTCATTGCCCTCAAAACCGTCCATCTCAACAAGAAGCTGATTAAGTGTCTGCTCCCTTTCATCATGTCCCCCGCCCAAGCCTGCGCCTCTGTGCCTGCCAACAGCGTCTATTTCGTCAATGAAAATTATACAGGGGGCATTTTTCTTAGCCTGATCAAATAAATCCCTCACCCTTGAGGCGCCAACGCCTACAAACATCTCTACAAAATCAGAACCGGATATCGAAAAGAATGGCACGCCTGCCTCGCCTGCAATTGCCTTTGCGAGTAAGGTCTTGCCTGTTCCTGGCGAGCCGACCAAAAGAACGCCCTTCGGTATCTTGCCGCCGAGTTTGGAGAATTTCTGAGGGTCCTTGAGAAATTCTATTATCTCCTCTACTTCGTATTTTGCCTCCTCAATCCCGGCAACATCAGAAAATGTGACCTTTACAGATTTCTGAGATACAAGCTTTGCCTTAGCCTTCCCGAAGGACATTGCCTTGTTGCCGCCCATCTGCATCTGCCTCATGAAAAAGATCCAGATAAGGACGAGGAAGATAATAGGCCCCCAAGAAAAGAAGAAGGTTACATACCATGGGTTTGAATCGGGCGGTTTGGCAGTGATCTTAACCTCTTTTGCCTTCAGTTCCTTAACAAGTTCGGGATAATTGGCGGCATAAGTCTTGAATCTAGTGCCGTCAGTCAGTCTGCCAACTATGTGATTTTCCTTGACTGTAACCTCTTCAACCTCGCCTGCTTCAACCTTTTTAATAAATTCAGAAAAGATAATCTCTTTTTCTGTCTTTGGCGGGATCGAGAAAAAGTTGTATAAAAGTATGATAGTAGTCCCTATGAGCGTCCATATCAAAAGGCTTTTATAAAGATTCTTCTTATCCATAGCTTCTTAATAGTGTAACATATTTGACTTAAATATCTCTCGTTCTATTTTAATAAGCTGCAATATGCCGTGTTCGGCAAGTTTTAGCAGGGCATTCATTGTATCCATTGAAAATGGTTCCGATTCAGCAGTCCCCTGAATCTCTACAATTTTACCATTTCCGGTCATAACAATATTCATGTCAACCTCTGCCACTGAATCCTCGGCATAGCAGAGATCGAGGCGGAGTTCTTTGCCGACAATACCGACACTGATAGCGCCTAAAAAATCTTTTATAGGATTCCTTTCCAAAATTCCTCTCTTAACGGCACCCTGAAAGGCGTCATTCAACGCAATGAAGGCCCCTGTAATTGAGGCTGTTCTCGTTCCGCCGTCAGCCTGAATAACATCACAGTCAACCCAAACCGTCCTCTCTCCTAACATCCTCAGATCAACAACTGCCCTTAATGCCCTCCCGATCATGCGTTGAATCTCGTGGGTTCTACCACCAATCCGTCCTGAAGTAGATTCTCTCGTTGTGCGAGTTAGTGTAGCCCTCGGCAGCATGCCGTATTCTGCCGTTATCCAACCCTTTTTCTGGTCTTTTAAAAAAGGCGGCACCTTGTCCTCTATAGAAGCAGTGCAGATTACCCTGGTTCTGCCAATTTCGATAAGCACAGAACCATCTGCGTTATTTATGAAATTTCTTGCAACATTTACCTTTCTCATCTCGTTTGTTTTTCTCGAATCAGGCCTCATCGCACCTCCTGTGGAAAATAGTAAAATCAATACAAAAACACAAGCCATATTGATAAAAAATTTACATCAATTAGCCTCTATTGCAAAGCTATTTTTTCTATATCATCAATAGGGCTGTGGAGAAACTTTTCACCCAGTGTTCTAAATTTTTCCGGCGAATCAGTAACATAATACTTCCTTTTGGGTGGCGAAACTGATTGCCGACCTAAGCCATTTTTCAACAATACATCACGAACTACCTTTGAGGTCTCGACTGCGGAATCTATTAATACAACATCTCCCATGGCTTTTTGAATAACATTTTTCAGAAGGGGATAATGGGTGCATCCCAACACAAGGGTGTCCACTCCCTTTTCCTTTACGCTTGCTAAATATTTATCAGCTATAAGAAAGGCAATAACGTCTTCTGTCCAGCCTTCTTCGGCAAGGGGAACGAAAAGAGGGCAGGCATGCTCATACACCTGAATTTCTTTAGAGATGCCTTCGATAGCCTTGCTGTAAGCCTTACTTCTAATAGTTGCCTCTGTCCCTATCACGCCAATTTTTTTATTTTTTGTTGCTTCTGCTGCCGCCTTTGCTCCCGGCTCAATAACCCCAACGACTGGTATCTCAAGGTTCTTCTGAATTTCAGGCAGGCTGATTGACGAAACGGTATTACAAGCTACCACAAGAAGCTTAATTTCTTGCTGAAGAAGAAACCTGATGCATTCAAAGGAATACCTCGTAACTGTAGCAGGAGAACGTATGCCATAAGGAACTCTTGCTGTATCCCCCAGATAAACTATGTTTTCATCCGGGAGCATACTGCACAACTCTTTAAGCACAGTCAGCCCGCCCAACCCAGAATCAAAAATGCCAAGAGAATAACTGTTTTTGTCAGACAATCCAGAACTCCGTTGCAAGGCAGGATGAGTGTAATACTCATCCAAATATGCATATTCTCAAAACAATCACCTACACCTTCTCAAAAAAGAACTTGAATTATACCACATTAAACAGGGTTAAAGTGAACGGAGTCCCAAATTCTTTATCATGACGGAGAAGTTTAAGCACTCTGGTCTAAAAAGTTCTGAAACTGTGGCATCTGCAGATATCAAAGAAAGACGCCCCTCTTCTATGCCAAGGGCGCTAATCAGCTTTTTTGCGTTCTCCATACGGGCGCCAACCCTACGAGCGATGCCGCGATATTTACAGGAGCCATCTGCGCAGTGAAGCACTGCAACACCGTCAACACCGCACTCAAATGCTTTGAGAATGTCGAGAATATCAACCCGACTAATACAATGAACGGGAATTTGTATTATGTTTTCTTGCAGGTTAAAGCCGCCCACACCTGCGTGATGGTTACACAAAAAGGCAGCAACAACTGGATCAGTGCGTTTCGGGTCTATGGTCCCTACCATTGATGGCAGTGCATTCCTTATTCCATCTATATCGTAGCTTAGCATGCTAATAGCGCGTCCTGGACATGCAGGAGCGCAAAGACCACACGCCTGACAATACTCAAGCCTGATTTCAGAATAAGACGATACCACAGGTGCTCCATAAGGGCAGATTCTCTGACATGTTAGGCAACCCATGCACCTGTTTACATTGACATAAGCACCACCACCGCAACCCCGGCACCTTCCTGCCTCTTTAAGGGCTTCTTCTTCATCATAACTCAACTCAAAGCTGCAGAAAGACTCACACCTGATCTCGGGTGCGAGATGTTTGATGCTCTGACGAGGCACTGCAAGAATTTTTTTCTTGACATCTTCAGGGAGCGGTGCGATTTTCTCCTTTTCAGCGGCAGGAAGCACCCCTTTGATGCCTTCGCCCTGCAAATAAAGATGCATTGCAAGGGCAGCGCGATGACCATTTGCGACTGCTGCAACAGCAGAGCCAGGACCTGTTACCACCTCTCCGGAGACAAATACACCCTTTGCATTTGTCATCTGGGTATCAGGATCCCAATCAATCCTTCCTCTTTGATCTACACTGACAGGGCTGTCTTTTAGAAGAGAGTTGTCAGACATCTGTCCAATTGTGATAATAATTGTATCTGCTTCGATAAATGATGTCTGATCATCATAAAAAGTGGGGCTGAATCTCCCCAATTCATCAAATACAGACTTGACCTTAACGACCTCGAGCCCTTGAACAGTTCCGTTTGTCCTGCGAACAGCCTTAGGTCCCCAGCGGTTCAGTATCGTAATCCCCTCTTCGAGAGACTCGTTGACCTCCCATGTCCAGGCAGGCATCTCTTCTGCGCTTTCGAGGCAAACCATCGAAACCTTTTTTACCCCCAACCGTCTTGCCGTGCGGGCAACATCCACCGCTACATTTCCACCGCCTATTACCAGCACATTTTCCCCCAGTTTAGGCTTTCCGCCAAAGGCAACTTCAGTAAGAAAAGGGATTGCGAGTAATACACCGGGTCCTTCAACGCCAGGAATATTTAGAGAGCGGCTCAGGGAAAGCCCAACTGCGATAAGCACGGCATCATGTTTCGAGATAATTTCATTTAGGGTAATATCCTTGCCTACCTGACAGTTAGTTTTCACATCTATGCCCTTTGAGATGACATCTTCCACATCCTCCTGAAGTATCTCCCTGGGAAGCCTGTAGGGCGGAATAGCCGATGCGAGCATTCCGCCCAGCACATGGTGGCGTTCATAAATAGTCACATCGTAGCCTAAAGATGCCAGGTCATTCGCTGCAGTCAAACCAGAAGGACCTGAACCTATTATTCCAGCACTTTTACCTCTGGTTTTTTCTACAGGTTTCCGCTTGCTTTTGCGGTATTCAAGAGATTTTTCTATGGCAAACCTCTTCAGATGTCTTATTGCAAGCGGCTCATCAACAGAACAACGTCTGCATGCCTGTTCACAGGGATGGTGGCATATCATTGAACACACTGACGCAATAGGGTTGGGCGCTGATATCACATCAAAAGCCTCGTTATACATGCCTTTAGAGATGAGCCCCACATAACCCTGTATATCCGTATGAACAGGGCACGCTGCACGGCATGGAGAATAAGGACGCTTGTCTTTTATCTCGCTCGTTTTTTTAAGATATGATTTTTCTTGTAGTAACAATACATTTGATGACATTTGATGATCTCCTATAGTCTAAAAAATTTTTTATCTTCCTGTATTATCGTAGAAAAGGGCTTAAAGGTTTCAGGATTGAATTGAATATTATAGTTAGCTATTATAATTAATTTCAATACACGTTTCCCTGCCTGCCTTGATTTAATGTTGATTATCTCCGCCTTAATGAGATATATTTAACGGTATCCAAAAAATGGAGGTTCATATGGCAAGAGTATATCTTCTCGCAAATGTAATACCTGGCAAGGAAGTATCTGTAAGGGATTCCCTAAGGGGGACAAAAGGTATAGTTCAGGCTGATGTGATAACGGGTCATTATGACATTATTGCCGTAGTAGAAGCAGATGACACTGCTGAGATTTTTGACAAGATTCTGCATAAAATAAGAAAAATAAGAGGCATTAAACGCACTGAGACCTTTGTGGCAGTTGAATAAAACATGTATAAAACATTAAAGGATGTTCTCGATAAAACAGGCATAAAACAAACCGAGCAACCCGGCAGAGACATAGAAATAGAGATTCCAAAAGATGAAAGCCTCGGTGACCTTTCAACGCCTGTTGCTATGGGACTTGCGAAACAATTAAAAAAATCCCCTAAAAAAATTGCTCAGGAAATCATAAGCAGAATAGAATCTGGCAGTATATTTGAAAAGGTAGAGATTGCAGGACCAGGTTTTATCAATTTTACCTTCACAAAAAGCTTTCTTTGGGAAGAATTGAGAAAACTAATTCTGGAAAACGAGGGATATCTTTATCAGGATATCGGCAAAGGCAAGCGCGTTCAGATAGAATTTGTAAGCGCCAACCCCACAGGCCCTCTTCACCTTGGTCATGGGCGCGGAGCCGCCGTTGGTTCAGCCCTCTCAAATCTCTTAGAGGCTGCTGGCTATAATGTTGAAAAGGAATACTACATTAATGATGCGGGCAGACAGGTTCAATTGCTCGGCCTTTCTGTATGGGCAAAGTATAATCAGATGATAGGCAGAGACTATGCCTATCCTGAACACGGTTACAGGGGTGACTATATCAACACCCTTGCTGAAGAATTTCATCAATCAGGGATGCCAGCCAGCAATATAACAGAATTCTGCAGCAAAAAAATGCTTGACGGGATTAAAAAAGACCTTGAAGATTTCGGTATAACCTTTGACCATTGGCAGAGCGAGAAGGAACTTTTTGAAAACTTTATAGTGCAGGACTCAATTAATGAATTGAGAAAACTGGGCTATGTTTATGATCGCAATGGGGCAGTATGGTTTAAATCTTCCGAACTCGGTGATGACAAAGACCGAGTGATCGTAAAACATGATGGAGAATATACCTATTTCGCATCAGACATAGCATATCACAGAAAAAAGATAGAAAAAGGTTATGATGAAATAATAGATATCTGGGGAGCCGACCATCACGGCTATATACCAAGAGTTCAAGCTGTGATGGAAGCCCTTGGGTATCCCAGAGACAAGCTCAGGATACTTATTGTTCAGATGGTTACGCTTCTTAGGGGCGGTTCGCCCGTCCAGATGTCTAAAAGAACGGGGGAATTCATTACCCTCAGGGAGGTTATGGATGAAATAGGTGTTGATACCACAAAATTTTTATTCCTCACCAGAAGGCACGATAGCCACCTTGAGGTAGATATCGAAACCGCCAAAAAGGAATCCCACGAAAACCCTGTATACTACGTGCAGTATGCCCATGCAAGAATCAACAGCATCTTTGAAAAGTTTAGGGACAATGCTAATCCTGCTGGATTAGCAAACATCTCGGATTTCAACGGCAATCTTTTTAATCAGGACGAAATAAGGCTTATCAAAAAGGTACTAATTTACCCCATGATATTCAGAAATGCCGTGCTTGCCCGTGAGCCCCACCGTATAACATTCTACCTTCAGGAACTGGCAAGTATGTTCCACACATACTATCAGAAATATAGGGTAATATCAGATGATACCGAATTAACCAAGGCAAGACTTGCCCTTTGCGATGCGGTTAGGATAGTCTTGAAACACGGCCTTAAAATTTTATCAGTAAAAGCGCCTGAAAAGATGTAATAATTATTACATTGCCCTGACAATATCCCTCTTTGACAAAGAGGGGTTAGGAGAGGTTTTATCAACCTCTTTAATATCTAAAATCCCCCTTCATCCCTCCTTCACAAAGGGGGAAAATATTTTCATTCGCCTTTGTGAGGGGAGATTATTTAAATTCCTTAGAAATTTAAACGGCAATGAAGGCGCATTTCAGATATTCTGTTTCAGGGACGGAGAGTAATATAGGGTGGTCAGCCCCCTGTGAGCGGAATTCAAGCAGCCTTGCAGCCCTGCCAGCGCCTTGCGCAGCCGATTTAATTATATCCAGAAACGTCTGCTTGTCAATATGATAAGAACAGGATGAAGTTATCAGTATCCCATCTTTTTCGAGCAGTTTCATAGCAATAAGGTTTAAATCCCTGTAGCCCCTTATCGCATCCTTGATGTTTGCCTTGCTTTTAGCAAATGCGGGGGGATCAAGAATAATAAAATCAAATCTTTTATCTTCCCTTAGCATTTTTTTCAGAAAGATAAAGGCGTCTTCTCTCACAAAACCGCAATTCTCAATAAGGCCATTCAATGCGGCGTTCCTGCGCGCCTGCAAGAGCGCCTTTTCTGACTCGTCAACAAAGACCACCGATGCACCCTTTTGTGCGAGATGCAGCCCCCATGCACCTGAATAGCAAAAGACATCAAGCCCTTGCCCTCCATTAATATATTTACAGGCGGTGAGCCTGTTTTCCCATTGGTCTAAAAAGAAGCCTGTTTTTTGTCCGGTAAAAAGGTCTATCTCAAAGCTAATCCCGCCTTCTTTTATTATCGGGGGAGAGTATAAATTGCCTTTGATTATATGAGTTTCCAGAGAAAGCCCTTCAAGGATTCTGCTCTGGGAATCGTTTCGCAGGATAATTACTGAAGGCGACAATATCTCATCAAAGGCTTCAATAACTATCCCTTTTAATTTTTCCATTCCGAGCGTAAGAATCTGCAAGACCAGACAGTCTCCGTATTTATCCGCTATAACGCCCGGAAGGAAATCACCTTCGCTGTGGACAAGGCGGAAGGCGTCTCTTTTGGGAATTAAATGCCGTCTGTAATATAGCGCAGCCTCGATCTTCCTTATAAAAAACTCCTTGTTTATCTCCTCCTTCTGTTTCGTAAGAAGCCTTATTGATATTAGGGAATTTGGGTTGAAATATCCTGTGCCAATATAGTTATCTTTGACATCATAGATATCAGTGAGCCCTCCCGGAGAGATATTTCTGAAATCTGTCTTAATCTCATTGGAGAAAACCCAAAGATGTCCTGCATTGAGCCTGCTTGTTCTTTTTAAAATGACCTTGTCATACATGTTCTTTTATCCAAATTCGGATATAACTAAAAGCTTTATAAAATCGCCAAGTTAGATGGGAAGGGCTGGCGAAGGATTTTTATACGACCCCTTATAAAAACTTCATGGAATTTTTGTAAAAAATATTGCCTTAATAAGGTTGAAGCAAAATAAAACTTGTGGATTATAAAAATTCTGAAACAGCCCTTACCATCTCATATTTTGGTCTTTTACAAAAATCTTTTCAATTATTTCTATTATATGCATCACTCTGCGCTCTTTAATGCCACTCTTTAGCTGAATAATGCAGTTGGGGCATGATGTAATTATCACATCAGCGGCTTTGTATGCCTCAAGTCTGTTTTGAAGCATTCCTTCTGAAAGCCCTCCGTAAAACAATCCAAAGGCGCCGCCTGAGCCGCAGCAGCCTGCTTCAGAAGGCTCGAGCAAATTTACTCCAGCGCTCTTAAGGATATTTCTTGGCTCATTGTATAAGTTAAGGCTGTATTTGGAGTGGCAGGGATCATGATACATAGCTTTAAGATTGGATTTCACTGGAAGTTCTTGGTTAAAGAACTTGCTGTTATTGAAACTGCTTATGGCTAACCTTTGACTGAAAAATTCGGAGAGTTCAAGAACATTATCAAGGGCATCGCCAACAAGCCTTTTATAAACATTTCTAATGAAATGTATACAAGTCGGGCAGAGTCCAATTATAGCCTCAACATTCAGGTTTTTAAATGTCTCCATGTTAATCTCCGCCATTCTTGCCGCATTCTCCTCCATCCCTGATTCAAGCATTGGGGCGCCGCAGCACACCTCTGCAGCAGGCAGAATCACATCATACCCAACGGTATTCAATACATTTAAAAGCGACATGCCATAGGAAGGAAAGATATAGTTTATGACGCAACCCGTAAATATAGCTATCCTGCCAATGGTCTGTTGAGCCCTGAAGACGGTAATTTCACTCCTAAAAGGTCTAACTGCTTCTTTGATACCGAGTCTCTTAATATAGCCAAACGGGGGAAACCTGTGGGCGTAAGGAACATTAGATAATACCCTAAAAACTTTTAGCAGCTTAAAGGAAACCGCAGGATTTCTAATCGCAATGTTTAAAAGATGATTGACTAAAAATCTCTTTTTATCGAAACTTCTGAGAATTTTCCTGCCTTTATATATAGCATCAGCAATATTTATACCCAGAGGACAGGACTTGTTGCACGCCTCGCATAAGAGGCAGCTAAACAGGCTCTCATAGAACCTGCTTGATGCCTTTAACTCACCCCTGCTAAATGTCTGCAGGAGGGCAACCCTGCCTCTTGCACTCATCAACTCCCTTGGCTCCTCAGAGTAGGTAGGACACAATGCCTTGCAGCTTCCGCAATGAGTGCAATTGGCGATGTTGTTAAAGTTTATATAATTATCCACTTTTATTTTTTACATGCCCGTACAAAATAAATTCTCATATACTTGGCAATCCGAGGGATATGATGCGATTTCTGGAGCCAAAGCCACGGGTAACCTCAAGGAGGCTGAAGACGAAGCGGAAGCCTCAACT
>OGCL01000638.1_pt1 | contig 35508 bp, 41 predicted proteins | sample 1570041 | NCBI WGS metagenome assembly OGCL01 (sample SAMN06266162, study PRJEB24511) | hot springs metagenome | isolation source: Hot spring water | place: South Africa: Limpopo | collected 2015-06-22 | reverse complement strand
ATGCAGAAAGAAAATATTTTGATTTTTATAAAAGAAAATAAGGGGCCCCAAAGGAGAACTCCTGATGCATAGAGAACCGAATGGAAATCTCATATGGGACATAGGGGATATCGCTCGATCATTAAAAATAAGTGTCGAAGATGTCCGAGAATATTTTACAGATGGTAGAAAAGTATCGTTTATTTTAGAAAGACGAATTGCTCGGGAGGTTTTAAAAGGGACTTTAGCACCTACAGAGGGTGCTGGTTTTGATATTGTGGATTCAGAGGGTGGAAGATGGGAGGTTAGAAGTATTTCAGGTGGAGGAATATATTTTTGCCCTAGTTATATGGTTGGATCAGGCCGCCAGTTTGAAAAAAGTGGTTTTTTAAGTAAACTTAAAGAAATTAAAGGTTACATTGTTGCAGATATAGAGTCGTTCCCTCAAATACCATTTTGGATTATTCCTTCACAACAAATTTTAATATGGTGGAATAGCGGGAAATTAGGGACGACGACGAAAATAACACGGAAGAAAGCTCTAGAACTTATTAATAAATAAAAAAATTATCTCAATGTTGATAGCAATTTTCCGACCTGGTATTCGGATTTCTTTTCCGCTTCGTGAAGTTTCTGGAGCATTGACCAGACCTTCTCCAATTCTCTGATGATTTCTTTGGCGGGGCGGAGCGGGTCAAAACCGATTTCTATCGCTGCGGTCAGCATCATCCACCAAAGCATCTCTTCAAAGGCTTCCTTGTTAAACCATAAAATGTCATCGTATTGGTTCACTCCTAAAAACTGCTGGGCTTCGCCGTCATTCAAAAGATTTTCTATGATATGATAAGTATTTTCCTCTTTAAACCAACTCTGATAGCGGGTGAGAATCTTGATGAGTGTCACCGACCTCCAGGCGGTTCTTTCATCCAGGCCTGAATCCGCCAATATTTGGGCGATGATTTGATCCAGTCTCCACTCTGAAATCCAACGGTAACTTCGTTCTGGAAAATCTTCCAAACTCACCATCTTGCCTATCGGATGGACGAACAACCAGGCAAGGATCGTTTCCCAGGGCAGAGTGCTGTCCATCCATTTCCGATGGAGATATTCAGCCACGGCCCTCACGCCTCGGGGTTGAAGCACCTGAAACCGGCTGGTAATCGCAGGGAGATAAAGGATGGCTTCCAGTTTTTGTTTGATTTCACGGGCCACCACTCTTTCGTCCTCTCTACCTCCACTAAACTGTTTAACTTCTCTTAAAAAGTTGATTGCCTTCCGCTCTATCTCTTCGATGAGGATCTGATCAAATTGGCCCTGTGGCTGGGTGGTATGCGCCGCTATTAAACGGCGTAATAGGTCTACATTGATCAGCTCTTTGAAACTATTCTGGAGAGGTTGCAACAGCATTTCTTTGAATGTTTCTTCAATGCTGGGCACACCACGTCCATTCAATTCATTCGCTATGGATGCATAATGATTATACTGGTTATCCTGGACTTCTTTAAAATCGATGAATACATGATATTTGAAAGCGCCCAGTTCAACATAAAGCCCATTTTCACAAAGTTCCTTGCTGTTTCGGATATACTGAAGACCAGTGACGTGATCTCGAAAGAGGCAGAAGATATTCGAGGCGTCATGTAACCCGAGTCCATCTCCAAGTTGCCTCTGGACCAATCTCCGGCCACCTCCCTCTTCCACGGAGTAAGCGACCGAGGTCCGAACCCATCCTCGTGCAGTTTCATATTTGTTATGATAGACGATGAGCGCCTTTTCATCGCCAACACGATTGGAGTAAGCGAATACATTTTCATTCACATACCCCTCAGGAGTGAAGAAATCGTAAAACAAGAAATGCTTCACATCGGCAAAGAGATGGCGGCGCTTCATCAGAGGGAAGATCTCCCGTTCGTGTCGCTCGATCAGATGAGGATCAGGTTTTTCGTCCCATTTGGCGTAGCGGTATTCCATTCCGTACTTTTCAGTAAACCCTTCAATCTGACCGTGGGCAAACATGGGCAGTCCGGGCAGGGTGACCATCATTGTGCAGATGCCGAAATACTTATCCTCCTTGCCGAACTGGGCTAAGGCGGTTTCTTCATCGGGATTACTCATAAAGTTGACAAAGCGTTTCAAGACCTCCGGGTTGAATTCGAGCGTATTCTTTATAACTGAACGGTACTTGGAGTTCTCTTCATCCTTCAACATATTCATGAAGGCGCTGTTATAAACACGGTGCATTCCAAGGGTGCGGACAAAGTACCCTTCGAGCAACCAGAATGCCTCAGCAAGAAGGAGTGTGTCAGGCGCCTCCTGAGCCACACGATCCACAACCAGACGCCAGAATTCTTCTGGCATCTGGCGATGAAAGGCTTCTCGGGTCATCCCATGCTCTGCCCGTGACGGGATGGCGCCCCCTGTGCCAGGCTCCGGAAACCAGAGGCGCTGATAATGTCTCTTGGTTAAGGTCATGGCCGCATCAAAACGGATGATGGGAAATTTTCTCGCCACATGGAGGATGGTCTGAATGACTGCCTCCCGGACCTCATGGCTTAAAAAATTGAGCTGCGCCGTATCATTCCAGGGCATCCGAGTACCATCATTTCCGTGGTAGATATATTGTTCTCCGCCGAATCTTCGATCCACTCTTTTAAAAACAACAGCAGCGTCACTCTGATCGAAGTAGTGGTCTTCGAGATAGACCCCGACTTCTCCGTGCCAAGAGAGATCCGGTCCACTGAAACGATAGGCAGGGAATGGACTCTCTCCTGATGAGATGAACCAGTCCGGATGTTCAATGACCCACTTCGAATCAATGCCCACATGATTGGGCACCATATCGCTTGCCAGACGGATTCCACGGCTCCATGCGCGGCCTTTCAAATTCTGAAAGGCTTCTTCGCCTCCAAGGTCGCCTGCGATCTGATAATCGAAAAGGGAGTAAGCCGAGGCCACAGCATCGGGATTTCCCATAAGCTCCTTGATTCTTTTCGAGGCAAGGCTCCGTTCCCACAAGCCGATGAGCCAGAGTCCTGTAAATCCCCAATCGGTTAGGCGATCCAGCTCTTCGTCAGGGATCTGGTCGAGCCGGTAGATGGAGCGCTGATACTTTCTTGAAAGCTGGTGAAGCCACACATAGATATTTTTTGCCAGCAAAACCACCCTTGGCATCCAATCCAGATCCGGGCTGAAGCGCTCTGGTTCTCCCTCCATCCCGGTGAATTCGTACACAGGTGCAGGACCACGAGTCCAGAGGGCCGCTCTTCGCATCTGTGCAATCTCTTCCTCTTTGATGAGGTCCAGGCCGCTTAAGAGAAGAGATAAGTACCTGCCCAATAAGGCTCCCCATCTATCCCTGATATATTCAAGCTGTCCAGAGAGTGAATGGGGAACAGCAATAGCAGGGCTTCGAAGCATGTCTATCAAGTGTTGATGGTCTGGACCAAAAAAGGGCTGGGTTTTGAAGAAAGCATTGAGCTCTTCAATAACCTGGCCATAGACCGTCTCTTTTTCGAGAGCCGTGTGATCAAAAAGTTCAACAAAGGGGGAGAAGGCGGGGTTCTTATTGGCAAGCCAGAGCATGAGCATCTCTTCGAGGATGATCTGGCGATTGGGTATGCCTTCAGTGTTTCCTTCTAAGTAACTTTCGAGTTCGATCTCGCCTCGATAGAGTGCTACGGACGGAAAATGATGTGCGAATGTCAACAAAGCTTCGTCAACACCTATTTTTCCGATCTTTTCATAAAGCCATTCGAGTGCCTGTGCCATCGTCTGAGGGTTCTTCTCGTTCCTGTAGAGGGCGATGATGTAGTGGAGAATCTCATCGATGAGCCCCATGGCGTTAAGCTGGCCAGGTTGGATGGCCTGCTCGGGAAATTGGACGAGGTCCTTCTTTTCATTCATCCTCTGTGCGAATAATCGGACCGCACGGAAATTGGGGAAGATGACATTTCCGCTTATCGTGAAAAAAGATTCGTCGAATTGATAAAGATCCCGCACCTTACGGGAGATATGGAATTCTGTGATCATCGGATTCTTCATGGCTATCAATAATATAGGTCAATCTTTGGAAGGACTCAAGAGAAAAATATGGATGCGCTAAATGTAGGCTGAAGAATTTGGGTTCAGTAGAGAGGATATTCCGATAGTTTAACAAAACTAAATCCCTTTTTTTTCAATTCGGGGATCGCTTTTATCACACCCTCTGCGGTTCCGGACTCAGGGCGATTCATATGAAGAAGGATGATGGAAGAAGGGGGAGCACTGAGCAAAACTTCTTTCACCTGACTACCCGTCAACATGGCCCCCACATCTCCGAGGAGGCTGAAGGTTACCACCTCATACCCTAACGCACCGGCGATCTCGACGCAGACCTCATCACAATAGGCTGTTCCTGGACGGTAGTATTTTGGTTTCCTAAGAGTAAGGGTTTTGATTTTTAATGCGTTCTGCTCAATCTCATCAATAATTTCCCCGACATTCTTTGTCCCCTCTATTCCATGAGCTGATCGTCCAGTAGTTGAGCAAGGCTTATGGCTCAACCCATGATTTTCAATATCGAATAAGGGATTCTTTACCAGTTTTTTTAATATCTCGAAATTGGCATCGATCCATTTCCCACTGATGAAGAGAGTGGCAGGGATCTTCTCTGCTTCAAGATAGTTGATCAGCCTGGCATCATACCTTTTACCTTTCGGTCCTCCGCAGGCATCAAAGGTCAAGGCGATGACCTTCTGATCAGTATTCAGTTTTGTTTTGACCCCTTTTACTTTTACTCCCCATTCGTTAGGGCTCCTCTGGGTAAATTCAGAAATGATCTTCTCTCTGATTTGTATCTCCTGACACCAACCCCACTCCAAACTCAATGGAAGGGAGAGAAGGCAGAAAAGCAAGCATATCAGAGTTGACAATACTGTCCTGTTCATCTATTTATAATGTATCCGGCTGAAGAACTTCTTTATTTATATTATATGATTAGAGTTGGCACAAGCGGTTTCTCCTTTCCGGATTGGAAGGGCACAGTCTACCCTGCTGGCCTCCGGGAAAGGGAGATGTTATCTTTTTATGAAAAGGAGCTGGGATTTAATGCCCTTGAGCTGAACTTCACCTATTATACTCTTCCCTCTCAGAAGAGTTTTGCGGCTATGTCACAGAAGACTTCAGGTGATTTTGAATTCGTAGTCAAATCCTACAAGGGAATGACCCATGAGATTCGGAACAGAGAAACAGGGGAGATGATTGATAACCGGGAAACCTTTAAGAAATTTAAATACAGCCTCGATCCTCTGATCGGAGATGGCAAGTTAGGGGGTATTTTAGCTCAGTTTCCCTACGGGTTTTTCTTGAATCGTGAAAATCTCGGCTATCTCGAAAAGTTTAAGGAGGAGATGGACGATCTTCCACTTGTCTTCGAATTCCGAAACCAGACCTGGCTCAAGGAGGGAACTTTCGAATTATTGGAGAAAAAAGGGATTGGGTTTTGCATTGTGGATGAGCCAAAACTTCCTAAGCTGATGCCCTACATACCGAAAGCCACTTCGGAGATAGGTTATTTTCGATTCCACGGGAGGAATCCCAACTGGTTCAACGTACCTTCTTCAGTGAGGTATGACTACCTATACAGCGATAAAGAGTTAAAAGAATTTGTCCCGGACATCCAGGATATTTCGAAAAAGGCGGCAAAGACTTTCGTGTTCTTTAATAACTGCCATGCCGGCTCTGCCGCCAAAAATGCAGCCCAGATGGCGAAGCTCCTGAAGAACTGACAGGATTCAAGGGGGCAAGTGGCCAAGGGTCCGAGTTAGGTGGAAAATACTTGAACCCATGAACCCTTGAATCCTTTAGAAGGAGGAAACGTGATTGAGATTGATTTTAAAAAAGGGGATGGGCTGGTTCCAGTGATCATTCAGGATGAGGCAACCCTGCAGGTGCTGATGTTAGGTTATATGAACCAGGAGTCCTGGGAAGAGACACTGAAGACAGGAAAGGTAACTTTCTGGTCACGATCCCGAAAAAAACTCTGGTTAAAAGGGGAGACCTCGGGACATGTTCAGGAGGTTAAGGATGTCTATCTTGACTGCGATGGAGACACGCTACTGATCAAAGTCAATCAGATTGGAGGTGCGGCCTGCCATACGGGTTATCAAAGTTGCTTCCATCACCGGCATGAAGAGGGAGGGTGGATGATTTCAGGAAAGAAAATATTTGATCCGAAGGAGGTATACGGAAAGTGAACATACTGAAATTGGGAATTCCGAAGGGGAGTCTTGAGAATGCCACCATCGAACTCTTCAGAAAATCAGGCTGGAAGATTCTGGTCAGTTCGCGTAGTTATTTTCCCATGGTGGATGATGAAGAGATTCGCTGTACCCTTGTTCGGGCCCAGGAGATGTCGAGGTTTGTGGAGGCAGGCACTTTGGATGTGGGGCTTACGGGAAAGGACTGGATCCAGGAGAATGGTTCTGATGTTGTTGTTGTTCAGGACCTGGTCTATTCTAAAACGAGTACGGTTCCCGCGCGATGGGTCCTGGTCGTTGCAGAGGATTCTCCCATTCGTAGCATAAAAGACCTCGAAGGCAAGAAGATATTCACGGAACTGGTCAACTTTACCCGGCGCTATTTCGCTGAGAGAAATATAAAGGTCGATGTCGAATTCTCATGGGGTGCTACCGAAGGAAAGGTGATTGAGGGGCTCTGTGATGCTATTGTTGAAGTGACAGAGACCGGAAGCACTTTACGGGCGAACAAACTCCGTATTGTGGAGGAACTGCTTCAGACCAATACCCAACTCATTGCCAATCGTAAAGCCTATCAGGACCCGTGGAAAAGAGAGAAGATTGAACAGATCTCCTTGCTCCTTCAGGGAGCCCTCCGTGCGGATGGAATGGTAGGGCTTAAGATGAATGTCTCAGCCAATGATTTGAAGAGTGTGATCGAGATCCTTCCAAGCATCACAGGGCCTACGATCTCGAACCTCTTTCAGAGTGACTGGTTTGCCATTGAGGTGATGGTTTCTGAGAAGGTGGTGCGGGAACTCATCCCAAAACTCCTGAAGCGGGGCGCCGTAGGAATCATCGAATATCCCCTGAATAAAGTCATCTGATTTTCGATCTGCAATTGCCGGATTGTGAGTGGTTCAAGACTACTTCCGATGAAGCGGTTGGAAGGGAAAAATAGCAAGAGGATCACCCTAACCCTACAGGCATAACTGCTTTGGAATCCACTTTATCTCAACCCCCCATAATACAACTTAACCTTCACATTGTAATAAATTGACCTAAACGGACATGGGTGAACCGTTCAAAAAGGCTTCGGGGCGAACCTTCAGGCTTATGTGCACCTACATATCTAACCCATACTGGAATTCACCTTTGGTGAAGTTTGGTTATTCCCTTAAGACATCCGATTAACCGCCATTCGAAGCCTTGGAGGGCGGTTTACCCATGGCCGTTTGTGCAACCGCAAGGTTAAAAAATGTTGTTGACATACTAACTATCATAGTCTATATTACAATAAAAACTTCTGGAGGTTGGAATGAAAACTTTGACGGCTCTTGACTTAAGGAAAAAGCTCGGCTCCGTCCTGAATGATGTATCGAAAAAAGGGGAACAGGTGATAATCTCCAGGGCAAATAAGCCTCTTGCAGTGCTGATCTCGCTCGATGAGTACGAAGAGAAGGTGCTGAAAAAGAACCGGGAAAGGAGGCTTGAGGAAATATCGGCCGAGATGAACCGGTGGAAAAAGAGACATTTGAAAGAGACTGCCAATATCGATATCGTCAAGGTCATTAGAGAGGTCAGAGAAGGAAGATGATCGTTCTTGATGCCTCTGTGGCCCTTAAATGGATTTTTGGAGAGGAGGAAGGAGGAGAAAAGGCAGGACTTTATAAAGAGGGACATGTGACCGGAAAAGAACCCATAGCGGTTCACAGCCTCTTCTTTTATGAAATCGCCAATGTTTTAGCCACAAAGACCCGGTTAAGTTCGAAAGATGCAGCCGAAGCCTTTTCTTTAATATGGAACTTTGATCTTGAGGTATTCAGTCTGGGTCTTGATGAATTTTTAGAGGGAATCACCTTATCCCGGCAATATGGAATAACCCTCTATGATGCGGCCTATGTCGTTCTTGCCAGAAAATTAGGATGCCCGTTCGTCACATCTGACAGAAACCTTTATAGAAAGCTTAAGGACTTGAAGGAACTACGGATCGTGTAATTGACTTTGATCATGGTTTTCATACCTCGTGGGGTGAGTTACTTGGCAGTGAGGGGACCAGAGTGAGATGGTCAGAAGACGAAACGAGGTGCCAAAGGAATCATCGAATATCCTCTGAATAAAGTCATCTGAGAGCAGTTTCCCGGCTTCCATATAATTAGAAGGGTGAGGAAGGCTCCTGAAAGGGAAAATAAGTGAATAGATTGAATAACGTTCCCCAGTTAAGGGGCAGAGGAATTATGAGCAAAAAGAATGAAATGCTGGAGGAATATGACTTCAGTAAAGGTAAACGGGGACCGGTAATCCCTCAAAGGGGCAAAACCAGGATCACGATCTTCATTGATACAGATATATTGGAGCGGTTTAGGGATGAAGCTGAGCGGGAAGGTCGGGGATATCAGACATCCATTAACCAGGCCTTAAGGAATTACATTAAACAGGATAAACGTCCGATCCAGGAGATTGTTAAAGAAGTAGTAAGAAATGAACTTCGAGTTCTTAAGAAGGCAAGTTAATCCATCTATTTTTATAGAAACGAATTACGCCTGGCCGTGAAACTTGAGTGTAGGGGGAAGTCACCGATCACGTTTTGAATGAAGGACGAGGGTGAATGAAGTGAGATGGACGGAAAGAATAAACGGGAAAATTCAGCTCAACACTGTAAATAAGTTGCTTTAGAACCTACGTCCACTTCGGTTGAAAATTTTCAGGGGAAGTGTTTATATTATGAGCATCCATCGGCAGAGTTAAGGGGGTTACGAGGATTGCTCTCGCTCAAGAAACGATTGAAGAGACAAGAGCATGGCTATCGGGTTCGGATTCGGAATCATTTGATAGCGCAGTGTTTTCCGGAGATGGATTCGTATTATGAGCGATTAGGGGCGGAAGGTGTGTCGATCGTGAGGTGGTGTTTGGCTGCCTCCGAAATTGCTCAATTAGATGTTGATTCCTTTATAAAGCGGGTGACCTCCCGGCGGATCCGAATGGAGAAGAGGCGGCGGTTAGAGGAGATTTGGGAGAAAGCTGGAGAGTCGATAGGTTGTGATGGGGTGCCTGGAGTGGAGCATGAGGCAAAGGTGAAGGTGGAGGGGTTGAGGCAGATCCGAGAGATGATTCAGGAGACAGAACAAAAAATCGAGGAGCTTTGTGGGCAGTTTCCCTATTACCGATACCTTCTAACGATTCCTGGTTTTGGTCCTGATGTGTCGGCCAAGGTATTGGGAGCGATAGGAGATCCGGATCGATTTGAGAATGGGAAAAAGGTATTGAAGATGGGTGGATTAGACCTCAGTGCGGATCGAAGTGGCAAAGATTCGGATAAGGCGACTCCTGAGATCTCCAAGAGGGGCAAATCCGATTTGCGCTATGCCTTGTATCAGGCGGCTTTCATTGCCTCGACGAAGAATCGGGATTTTATGGTTTACTGTACGAGCAAGATTCAAAGCCGGCAGAAAGAGAAAGGAATCCATACGAAGATGCTGGTCAAGCTCTCAGCCAAACTGCTGGTGATTGCTTGGACCTTGATGAAGAAAAAGGAGGCGTTTGATCCAGCCTATCTAAACGCCGAATAAAAATATTGATCATTTCGACGAGAGAGCCCGAGAACCAACGTGGAGGCTCATTGGAGACCTCGATCGGGACAATATAGGGCCTCTCGCAGAACCTTGGAATCTGGATAAGGGATGCTGGGTGGTCACCAGGGTGTGGCACACCGGATAATGATAACGCTGAGATTCAGAGTTCGTCATGAGCGAGAGATTCGTCGAGTTAAGCGGAGTCCATAAGGGATTTACCAGGAGAGTTGTTTCTAAAAACAGGATGGTTTTCTAACCTGTTGTTTTTATGAAAGATAATATTTTTTGTTTTCCCCTCTTGACAGGAGGAATATAGGATGTCCCCATCTTCCATTCTCCAGAGATGATGGAGGAATTGGGTAAACAGAAGTTTCAGTGGGGAATATCAGATGGAAATTAATACTTGTCCTCGAACCAGAGGGTCAAATGAGCGATAGGGAGTGGAGGCTTCAAGCAAGACCGTAATGCCTGACTGAATTATTCAGTCAACCGTTATGGCCAGAGGAGGTGCCAGTAATCCGGTAATGGTATTTTGTGGCACGAAGAGATGGCTCGATACTTAACTTGTAAGAGAGCGGGACAGAGTTAAACCGGAAAAAAGGGGAGCAGAAATGAGGAACTTTCTTTTAGCAGTATTTTTAATAATCGTAATAGTGTCCCCAGTAAATGCCCAAAGGAGGCCAGGAGAGGCTCTTTTTGATCATCCGGGCTTCAAAGAATCTGATTCGGTTCCAGCAACAAACAAAGTGACAATTGGCGATTATCTGTGTGAAGTTAAAAAGAGTGATGATAAGAAAAATATTTGTGTGACATTTTACAAATCAGGGAAAAGAATTCGTTCTGATTGTGGTGAGTCAGGTGGCCTTTTATCCACCGAATCTATGATGGCGATCCTTATGTCGCCACCTGCCGGGACGGATCTCAATGGCGATGGCATACCTGAAATCATCGTGAGCTATTTTTCAGGGGGTGCCCATTGCTGTATGGAATACAGGATATATTCCCTTGGCAAGAGGTTAGAGCTAATTAATATGCTTCAGGGATTACATTCCTCTTTCAAGTTTAGAGACTTGGATGGAGACCGAAGGTATGAGGCGATTGGAAGAGATTGGACTTTTGGCTATTGGAATGCATCCTTTGCCGGATCCCCAGCTCCTGAAATTATCCTGCAGTGGAGGGATGGGAGATACCGATTTGCAAATGATTTGATGAAGAAACCGCCCAATGAGAAAGAATTGCAGAAATTAGCTAAAGAGTTTAAAAAGAATGCCCTGTTTACGGATGAGTCCAGGCAATCATTACACTGGGAGGCTGAATGGTGGGCTGTGATGCTTGAACTCATTTATACCGGAAATGGTGATCTGGCATGGAAATTTTGCGATTGGTTTTGGCCAGTCTCAAATCAAAAGTCGGTGGCTCAAATATATCTGGCGGAGAAGAGAAGATTTCTCGCTGAATTCAAAAAGCAACTAAAAAAGAGTCCCTACTGGGCTGACCTCAAGAAGATGAATGGGTGGTGATAATGGTAATTGGAGAGAGGATAGGATATAGGTTTTGAGTCAACTTGTAAAATATTTACTCTATTGGCATCTGTAAAAAGGTTGGCTACTCCAATTCGGATTTCAGGTTTCGGGTTACAGAATTAATAAAAAAATAAGTAGCCGGAAGTTCCAAGCATGACCATAACGGTTGACTGAATTATTCAGTCAACCGTCAAAGAGTACATTGATGTAATGAACCAGTTATCGGAGATAAACGGTGAATCGGATATGTAACTCAGGGCTTTAGTCCCGCCTTGGCGGGAAGAATTCAGCCCTGAAGGGCTGAGTTACATGGTCGATCACATCCAGGACGAGGTTACTTTGTCCTTCTTCAGTTGTTGACTGAATAATTCAGTCAACAACTGAAGCCTATATTGATTGAGACTGCATTGATTGTAATTGATGGAGCATCAATAAAAAAGATGGTCGAAATAGAGAGTGTTCAAAGAATAGTATGATATCAAGGGGACTGATCCGATCTATTTTGGAGCGTTACGCTTTAAGGAGGGATGCCATCCATGGGGTATCGCACTGGGCACGGGTGATGGAGAACGGTAGGGTTCTTTCTCAAGTGACAGGGGCTAATATCTGTGTGGTTGAACTTTTTAGCGTCTTTCATGATTCACAGCGGTTCAATGAAGGGTTAGACGATGGGCATGGCCGTCGGGGGGCTGAGCTTGCCAGGGAGTTGCGAGGCGTTGAGTATGAACTTCCGGACGCGGAGTTTGCCCTTCTCATCCATGCCTGTGAACTTCACACGGAAGGTCGTCTGGATGGAGATATTACGGTCCAGACGTGTTGGGACGCTGATCGCCTTGATCTTGGGAGAGTGGGGATCGTTCCACAGGTGGAAAAACTCTGCACTAATGGGGCTAAGGATTTGGGTTTCCTGAGATGGGCGATCGAAAGAAGTGAAAGGTTATTTGTTCCGGCTCTTGTTTCTAAAGAATGGGGAATCCGATTAGGATAACGCCGGCTGGGGCAGTATCCATTTCAATTCCGGGTCAGCAATCCGATGACTTCCATGTGATAGGTCTGGGGGAACATGTCGATGAGGCGGAGCCTTTCCACTACATACCCTCTCTCAATGAAGAGGCCGAGGTCTCTTGCAAAGGTAGTGGGCTCGCAAGAGACATAGATAATTTTTTTAGGCTCCAATCCTGCTATGAGATCAACAATTTTTTTACAACCTGCCCTTGGAGGATCGAGAATTGCCTGATCGGGCTTTCCTTTATTCCAGTCTTTTAAAACTTCTTCCACCTCTCCCTCAATAAAGCGAGCATTTTTAATCCCATTTCTCTCCGCATTGAATTTGGCATCTTTAATGGCCACTCTGTTCTCTTCAATCCCCCAGACCTCTCCAGCACGGATAGCCAGGGGCAGGGTGAAGTTTCCAGCGCCACCATAGAGGTCGAGAACTCGCTCGCTCTTTACAGGACTGGACAATTCAATCACGGTCTGGATCAACTTTTCATTCTGCTCAAGATTGACCTGAGAGAAACTTCCTGGAGAGAGGCGGTATAATATATTTTTCTCTCCTTTTAGCGGAGACAGGGTAAAGGTTAGAGAAGGATCGCCAAGATGAAGCCATTTTCTTTTAGATGAGATGGCCACCCCTTTTAAAATTGGATGGTCCTGAAGAAGCTGTTTTGAAAAAACCTGATACTGCCGTTCATTGGAAAGGGGGTGAAATAGTAGAATCCCTTTGCCTTCTTGGGGAGAGACATTGATTTCGATTTCTTCCATGCTTGGGAAATGATCCCGTTGGTCTCGAAGAATTGAGATGATCCGGTTAACGAGCGGATGAGCGATCGGACAATGAGTGATATCAACTATCCTATGGGATCCTTCCTGATAGTAGCCGAGGGTTCCTTTTCTTATCTTCAATTGAACCCTCACCCTGTAACCATAAGGTTGGGGGGAGGGGACAATATCTACAGAAGGCAATTGGTCGAGTTTCCCCAACCGTTTGAGTATTTCAATGAAGATCGTTCGTTTTATTTCTCCGTGAATGGAAGGATCAATATGCTGCCACTGGCATCCGCCACAGTTCCTGAAATAAGGACAGGGTGGAGGGGTTCTCCAGGGAGAGGGTTCAGCGATTCCAATCAACTTTCCAATGGAGTATCTTTTTTTCTCTTCAGTGACCTCGACCCAAACCTCGTCCCCCGTGACGGTATAAGGAATGAAGAGAACCTTTCCGTTCACTCGCGCCACACCATTGCCGCCAAAGGCCATGGAGACGATCTTCACCCTGATTTTGTTGATCATATCAACAAAATATCACAGCAAGGGGTTGGATTCAATCACTCCCTGATTTTTCGTTTCATTGACTTATCCTACTTATTTTGTTAGATTTTTACGCAATCAAAAGAGAGGATTATACAGTTCGTGTCGTGGTTCAAAAAGGGAGAGGAAGAAGAGAAAAAAGATTGGGAGAGGCGTTCGGAAACAAAATCCATGGATGAGCTCTGGCTGAAGTGTAAATCCTGCAATGAGATGATTTACCGAAAGGTAATCGAGCGCAATCTTCAGGTCTGTCCGAAGTGCAACTACCACTTTCAGATACCGGCCCGGAAGCGAATTGAATGCCTGGTTGATCCGGGTACGTTCGTAGAATACGACGCCAATCTTACCCCAACGGATCCTCTGGAGTTTAAAGATTCAAAGAGATATCCCCATCGGGTAAAGGAATCTCAAGAGACAACTGGGCAGAAGGATGCTGTGATTTGTGGAGAAGGACGATTAGATGGCGAACCGGCGATGATCGGTGTGTTTGAATTTAATTTTATGGGCGGAAGCATGGGGTCGGTCGTTGGAGAGAAGATCACACGCCTGATTGAGAGGGCCATCGAAAAGCGGGTCGGAGTGATCATTTTTTGCGCCTCCGGAGGGGCGAGGATGCAGGAAGGAATCCTTTCCCTCATGCAGATGGCCAAGACCAGTGCAGCCCTTGCCAGGCTTCAGGAGGCAAGGCTTCCCTACATCTCTGTTCTCACCGATCCGACCACCGGAGGGGTGTCCGCCAGCATTGCCATGTTGGGTGATATTATTATTGCTGAGCCGAAAGCGATGATTGGGTTTGCGGGGCCAAGGGTGATCAAAGATACGATTCGGGCAGAACTTCCCGAGGGGTTTCAACGGGCGGAATACCTCCTTCAGCACGGAATGGTAGATCTCATTGTCGAACGGAAAGACCTCCGGCACATCCTCGCCTCCCTGCTCAGGATGCTCAAGACAGAACATTAAAGAGAGATCATTTGACATGAATAAAAACGGCTATCAACGATCACTCGATTTTCTCTACAGCCTTGATAAGTTCGGGATGATATTCGGTTTGACCAAGGTGGAAGAGATTTTAAAGTCCATTGGAGATCCCCATCGAGACCTCCAGGCGATTCATATTGGAGGAACGAACGGGAAAGGGTCCACGGCAGCCATGATCTCCTCGATTCTTCAAAAGGAAGGTTATCAGGTTGGTCTTTATACGTCTCCCCATCTCGTACGATTCACCGAACGTATGAAAGTCAATGGAAAGGAGATCGAACAAGAGGAACTCATCCATCTGACGGATTGGATGCGAGATAAAATTGAAACCGCCGGAGTCTCCCCTCCCTTTACCTTTTTTGATTTCACCACAGCGATGGCCCTTCTCTATTTCAAACAGAAGATGGTGGATCTGGCTGTCTTGGAGGTTGGACTGGGTGGGAGACTCGATTCGACCAATGTGGTTGATCCTCTTCTCTCCATCATCACCAATATCGGGAAGGACCATGAAGAGGTTCTGGGCAGGGGCATCTTAAACATTGCGAAGGAAAAGGCGGGAATCATCAAAAAGGGACGTCCCCTCATCACGGCGGCGACCCAGCCTCAAGTGCTCCGCCTCTTTTCTAAGATTTGTAAAGAAAAGCAGGCCCCCTTTTACCAGGTGGGTAAAGACTTCCGTTATCTCCCGAGCAAGGAGGGGTATTTCCATTACGAAGGCCTTCACCGGAAACTGTGGAGCCTCTCCCTTAATTTATCCGGACCTCACCAAATGATTAATGCAGCTACTGCTCTCGGAGCCTTGGAAGTTCTGGATGATCTGGGGTATCCGGTGTCGAGTGATGCCATGGCCGTAGGTTTAACAGAGGTGGATTGGCCCGGGCGATTAGAGATGGTCTGTTCTTCCCCGAGGGTCCTGCTCGATGGAGCGCACAATCCGGATGGAGCGATGTCCTTAAAAGAATCTCTTAAAAGAGATTTTGAATATCGGCACCTCATTCTTCTCGTTGGAATCATGAAAGACAAGGATATCAAATCTATCCTCCATTCTCTGTCTCCCCTTGCCGATCATATCATTCTCACCCGGCCCACCACCGACCGTGCGGCCCCCCCGACCCTGCTCCGAAAAGCCCTGGGATCGAACGGAAAGAAAGCAGAGATCATCGAAGATTTTCGAAAAGCCATTGATCGGGGGCTCTCTCTGACCGGTGAAGGAGATTTATTCTGTATCACCGGATCGCTCTACACCGTTGGTGAAGCGAGATCCTACTTCTTTCCAAAGGGAGGATCATGAGATACCGCTGGTTGATCCTGATCTCTTTATCCATTCTCTTCACTCTTTTTTATCCTTTTTTCTCGGAAGGGAAGATCACCGATGCCAAGGTGGAAAAAGGGGAAGGGCCTGTGGATATCGAAGCGGATGAACTGACCTATGAACGGGAGAAGCAGATCTATGAAGCCCATGGAAGAGTGGAGGTGAAGAGAGGAGACCTTTTTCTCAAAGCCGACCATGCTCAGATGAACATGGCTAATAAGGAACTCGTGGCATGGGGAAATGTGCTGTTAAGGGAAGGCGAAGATGTCCTCGAATGTGAGCGATTGGAGATTAACCTCGATACCCGTCTCGGGAAGATTTATCAAGCCAAACTCTTTCTCAAAGAGCAGAATTTTCATATCACGAGCAAGGAGGCAGAGAAGTTAGGTGAGAATCGGTATCGGATCCGACACGGTTCGTTTACCACCTGCGATGCAGCCCGGCCGCCATGGAAATTCACGGTTAAAGAATTGGAGGTTACGGTTGAGGGATATGGGATTGCGAAGGATCCAACTTTTTATCTCGAAGGAATTCCCTCCCTTTATTTCCCCTGGGGCGTCTTTCCTGTGAAGAAGGAGAGGCAGACCGGACTGCTTCTGCCCCGCATTGGATATTCGAAGAAGTATGGCCCTGAGATCAAAAACGCTTTTTTCTGGGCCATTACAAAAGATATGGATGCCACTCTGAATGTTGATTATTTAGGGAAGAGGGGATTCAAAGAAGGCCTGGAATACCGCTATGCCCTGACTCCGGAGACGAGGGGGCAGGCCAATGTCTATTTCATTGATGATCATGTCTTCAACAAGAATCGCTATGCCTTCTTTGCCCAGCATCAACAAAGATTCCCTTACGACTTCTATTTAAAAGGGAATATCAATCATATGAGTGATCATCGCTATCACCGCGATTTCGACGAAGACCTTCCTGGAGAGGCCAAGATTGATTCAAGAAGCCGAGGCCAATTGAGGTCTACGGTCTTTGGAGGGAAGAACTGGGACCGGTTCAGCTTTCTGACCGAAGCCACTGTTTTTCAGGATTTGACCAAGAGAAGCAACGATGAGACCATTCAGAAACTCCCGCAGGTCAGTTTTTATGGGCATCCACAGCGTCTCTTCAACACCCCGTTCTTCTTTGATGGGAGCGCATCTTATAACCATTTCTGGCGTGAGCAAGGGGTGGAGGCTCACCGATGGGACATTTTCCCCAGGCTCATTTATCCCACCAGGCTGTTCAATGTTTTGAAAGTCGAGTCGAGTGTCGGGCCGAGAGAGACCGCATATCGATCTTTTGATGATCCAGCCCGTCGCTATCAAGGATGGGATACCCGCGAGACCGTAGTGGCCAGCGCTGAAGTGGCTACGGAATTGTATCGAGTTTATGAGGCAGGAATGGTTTCAAATATTTCCCGTCTCTATAAGGTTACCCGATGGATGCATACCATCGAACCCAGGGTCAGTTACTATTACAGTCCCAGGGTTCGCCAGAGGGACCTCCCGGTTTTCGATGATCTGGATCGAATTCCATATTTGAACCAGATCACTTATGGCTTGACGCAGCGCCTCATCGGAAAACCCGAAAAAGAAGGGGTGAGCTGGGGTCCATCAGAGTATGCTAAGTTGAAGATCATCCAATCTTACAGTTTCGGAGATCCATTCACCAGGGATTCAAAAGGGAAAGGGAGATATTTTTCCAATCTCCAGGGGGAACTCTGGTTGAATTTTAGTCCCTATCTGTCCGCGAAGCTGGACGGAGAGTGGAGCCCTTACCATGGAAACCTCGAAGTGGGGAATGCGACGATCAACATCAAGGACGCCCGGAATGATGCTGTTTTTGTGCAATACCGTTATGCCCAGCGAAATATCAAAGAGGTCAATGCCGGCGCACGGATTAAAACCATTCCTTCCCTGTATCTTTATGGTTCCATCCGTTATAATCTCTTAGACCATTGGAAGGTGGAGAATGTGTATGGTGCAGAATATCAGGCGCAGTGCTGGATCCTTGGGTTAACGGTCGAAGACAAGGGGCGATCTCCTGATCGAACCCAGGAGAAAGAGCTCAAATTTCAGGTTTACGTAAATCTATTAGGTCTGGGTTCCTTAGGGAAGAAGCCTTATTTCATGGGACTATGAGGATCCGAGGAGGAGGATATGAAGGGAGTGATTTTAGCCGGAGGCTTGGGGACACGACTTTATCCCTTAACCAAAGTGACCAACAAACATTTACTTCCAGTCTTTGATAAGCCGATGATCTATTATCCCATTCAGACCCTCATCAATGCAGGCATTGATGATATCCTGATCGTCACCGGAGGAAATAATGCGGGGGATTTTTTGAGGCTGCTGGGAAACGGAAAAGAGTTCGGGCTCAAGCATATTAACTACACCTATCAGCAGGGAGAAGGAGGAATTGCCGAAGCACTCGGGCTGGCGGAATTTTTTGCTGGGGGAGAGGGAATCTGTGTCGTCTTGGGAGATAACATCATTGAGAAAAACATCCGCCACGCGGCAGAGGCCTTCCGGAAGCAGAAAGGGGGGGCGAAGATTCTTCTGAAGGAGGTCTCCGATCCGCAACGGTTCGGTGTGGCTGAGATGCAAGGAGATCGGATTGTCGGGATTGAAGAAAAACCCAAACAACCGAAGTCAAGATATGCCGTTATCGGAATCTATTTTTATGATTCCACGGTCTTTGATTTCATCAAGACGCTAAAGCCTTCTGAACGGGGAGAATTAGAGATCACTGATGTGAACAATCGCTATATAGAAAAAGGGACGATGACTTACGATATCCTGGAAGGATGGTGGACCGATGCCGGGACCTTCGAGTCTCTATTGAGGGCCAATCAACTGGTTGCCCAGACAGGAGCCAACCATCTGTAAAGATTGAAATTCGAAATCCAAATATCGAACCTAAATTGAGCGATTCACCCTATTTCACAAGGGAGGCAGAGATGCCCCAAACCCTTTTAGAATGCGATACGTTAAACGTTTGGGTAATGGACCTTGAGCTTTCACCAAACGGGTGATGATTGAACGGACCCCATGGTTGATTCAATCGATCAAAGGTAATCGCTCTAAAAGGCTTTTTAGGCCTCCCCGCCCCCCTTGTGAAGGGTGAAAAAATCGCTCAATTTAGGTCGAATTTCGAAGCAAATCCAAATGACCAAATTTTCAAAAGGGCTTATTTAGATGTAAATATATGTTTCTGTCATTGAGGTTTAAATAGTCTTGCTTGTTTCGGGTTTCGAGATTCGGATTTAGGATTTTTGTGGGGAGCAGAGGTGAGGGATCGAATTGGGGGAGGGACGAGATGATACATGGGGTGAGAACGAAAGTATTGAAGGTGATTCCGGATGAAAGGGGAAGAGTCATGGAAATTCTACGGGCGGATGACCCCCTCTTTTTAAAGTTTGGGCAGGTCTATATGACGACCACTTACCCACAGGTGGTGAAGGCCTGGCACTACCATAAGATTCAAACGGATAATATCGTCGCTATCCAAGGGATGATCAAACTGGTTCTCTATGATTCAAGAGAGAAGTCTCCCACCTACGGCGAGATCAACCAGTTTTACATTGGAGTTCACAATCCAATGCTGGTTCAGGTGCCCAAGATGATCTATCATGGCTGGAAGTGCGTCAGCGAAGAAGAAGCCCTCATCATCAACATTCCGACGGAGGTATACGATTACAACAAACCGGATGAGTATCGCCTTCCACCCCACGGCAAAGATATTCCTTATGATTGGGCAAGGAAAGACGGGTGAAGAAATAAATTTGAAGCACGAAATCCGAAATTCGAAACAAGCACGAATGGCCAGAATCCAAATGTTTCGAAAAAAGTTTTGCCTAAATTGAGCGATTCACCCTATTTCACAAGGGAGGCAGAGATGCCCCAAACCCTTTTAGAATGCGATACGTTAAACGTTTGGGTAATGGACCTTGAGCTTTCACCAAACGGGTGATGATTGAACGGACCCCATGGTTGATTCAATCGATCAAAGGTAATCGCTCTAAAAGGCTTTTTAGGCCTCCCCGCCCCCCTTGTGAAGGGTGAAAAAATCGCTCAATTTAGGTTTTGATTTTTTGTGTTTGAAAATTTTGAATTTGTTTCGGATTTCGATATTCGAATTTCGGATTTTTAGTGACCCGTTGATACTGGGCCTTGGTCGAACATCAGAAAGGATTAGACGAAAATGAGATTGATGGTGACAGGTGGTTGCGGGTTTATCGGAAGTAATTTCGTCCGGTACTATTTGAAGACTTATCCTGAGGTCTCAATCATCAATGTCGACAAATTGACCTATGCAGGCAACCTGGAGAACCTTTCTGACCTTTCGCATTCTCCCCGGTACCATTTCATCCGGGGTGACATTGCCGATTCGGCCCGGATGGAGGAGCTGATCCGAAAAGGGGTGGATGCCCTCGTGAATTTTGCGGCCGAGTCTCATGTGGACCGCTCCATCGAAGATCCGGGAGCCTTTATGAGGACGAATGTCTTTGGAACGTTTGCCCTTCTAGAGGCGGTGAGAAAGGTCAGTCCGAGGCAGAAGATCCGTTTTCTCCAGATTTCCACCGATGAAGTCTATGGGTCCCTTGGAGAGACAGGTGCCTTCACGGAGGACACCCCTTTGGCTCCTAACAGTCCTTATTCCGCGAGCAAGACGGCTGCGGATATGATGGCTCGCGCCTATTACCATACCTATGGCCTTCCCACCATCATCACCCGATGCTCCAACAATTATGGCCCGTATCAGTTTCCCGAGAAATTGATTCCGTTGATGATTTCCAACGCTCTCGAGGAGAAAGAGCTTCCCATTTATGGAGATGGGATGAATATCCGGGATTGGATCTATGTGGAGGATCATTGTCGGGCACTGGATAAAGTGCTCCAGCAGGGGAAAGAGGGAGAGGTCTACAACATTGGGGGGGGAAGTGAGAGGACCAATCTCTATGTGGCTAAAAAGATCCTGGATCGCTTGAATAAACCCCACTCCCTGATCCGGTTCGTTGCCGACCGTCCAGGACACGATCGGCGTTATGCGATTGATTTTTCAAAGATCAAGAGAGAATTAGGATGGATTCCCTCCGTCTCTTTCGAAGAAGGAATCCAGCAGACGATTGAATGGTATCAAACCCATCGGGAATGGTGGAAAAAGATCAGGAGCGGAGAGTACCTCGAATATTATAAACGGATGTACGAGGAACGGTAGTGGGGAGTACTTCTAATGGTTATTAATATTTCGTTGGGATGTGATGCCGCACTTGATGCGCCATCCAGTCTTTAACTTTCTGGATTCCTGCTTCCGCAGGAATGACGAAAAGGGTGTAAAGAAATTTCAAACATTTTTAATTAAGTTTTCAATTTAACTAAGATGAGCAGAATTTTAGTGATTGGTGCCAAGGGAATGTTAGGAAGGGATCTCGTCCCAGAGCTCCACTCCTCTTTTCCCTGTGATGACATCCTGGCCTGGGACATCGAAGAGGTGGACATCCGAAAGCAACAGGAAACCATCGAACAGATCGAAGGGGTTTGCCCCACAGTGGTGATCAATCTGGCTGGATATACAGATGTGGATGGTTCGGAGTCTCATGAGGAGGAGGCTTTTGAGGTCAATGCAGAAGGGATGAAGCATATCGTAATGGGGGCCAAACGATGCGGGGCCAAAACCATCTACCTGAGCACCGATTATGTCTTCGATGGTAGAAAAGGGGCACCCTATCTCGAGGAGGATCCCCCCAATCCCCTCAATACCTATGGCCGGTCAAAAAGGAGAGGGGAGGAATTTGTTCTGGAACTGGCGGAGGATGGACTGATCATCCGGACCCAGTGGCTGTATGGCAGACACGGAAAGAGTTTTGTCACGGCCATCCTCCGTCAGGCCAGAGAGAAAGAGGTTTTATCAATTGTGGACGATCAGGTCGGGGCTCCAACGTATACGGTTGATCTTTCAAAAGCCATCTCCCAATTGATACGAAAACAGGCCCGTGGCATTTTTCATGTGACCAATAGCGGTTTTTGTTCGTGGTATGATTTCGGCCAAACGATTCTGAGACTTTCGGGGATGGAGAAGATTAAAGTCCTTCCCGTCTCCTCCCAGGATCTAAACCGAAAGGCAAGGCGGCCAGCCTATTCGGTTCTCAGCACACAAAAACTCAAGCAAGAGACAGGCATTGAACTCCGACCCTGGCCAGAAGCCATCAAGGAATTTCTCTCCCTTTGTCCAGGTAGCGAAAAATTGATTTAAATGAGGAGTCAGCGATGAATATCTGCGTGATCGGAACAGGTTATGTGGGGCTGGTGACAGGAGCCTGCCTGGCAGAGTTCGGCATGAATCTGATCTGTGTGGATAATGATCTTCGGAAAATTGATCTTCTTCAACAGGGGAAGGTCACCATCTTTGAGCCAGGGCTTGAAAATCTGGTGGTCAAAGGGATGAGGGAAGGTCGGCTCCGTTTTTCCACAAGTATTGAAGAAGGGGTTCATTCGAGTCTGGTGATCTTCATTGCTGTTGGCACCCCCATGAAGGAGGACGGATCTGCTGATCTTCAATATGTTGAAGAGGTTGCCAAAGAGATCTCTCGATGGATGGATGGATACAAAGTGGTGGTCATGAAATCAACTGCACCCGTAGGGACGGCTCGCTGGCTGAAGGCATTGATTCAGAAACATCAGATCCAGTCCATCCCTTTTGATCTCGTCTCCAACCCGGAATTTCTTCGAGAGGGGTCGGCCATCGAAGATTTTATGCGGCCGGACCGAGTGGTCATCGGAGCGGAGAGCGATCAGGCCATGGCCATCATGAAGGACATTTACAGTGCCCTCTATCTCATTGAGACGCCCTTCATTCTTACCTCACTTGAGTCCGCGGAGATGATCAAATATGCGACCAATGCCTTTTTAGCGACCAAGGTGACCTTCATCAATGAGATTGCCAATCTCTGCGAGAAGGTCGGAGCGGACGTTCATCATGTGGCCAAGGCGATGGGATTGGATGGCAGGATCGGAAAGAAATTTCTCCACCCCGGTCCAGGGTATGGAGGGTCGTGTTTTCCAAAGGATACCCGTGCCCTTTCGAGAGTCGCCCGTGAAAGGGGTTGCGCTTTGAAAATCGTTGATTCTGTCATTGAAGCCAATGAATATCAGAGGCAGAGAATGGTCCATAAGATCGAAGAAATGGTAGGCGATCTCAAGGGCAAGCGGATTGGTGTCCTTGGACTCTCCTTTAAACCCAATACGAATGATATCCGCGAGTCCTCCTCAATTGCCATTATCGAGGGGCTTCTCAAACTTGGAGCCAAGGTGAAAGCCTTTGACCCTGCAGCGATGGAAGAGGCCAAGGCGGTTCTTCCTGAGGTAGAGTATGGAAGAGATCCTTATGAGGTGGCCAGTGGAGCTGATGCCCTTGTCTTGGTCACCGAATGGAATCAATTCCGACGGCTTGATCTTCATCGTATTCAATCCCTATTGAAAGAGCCGATCTTCATAGACCTAAGAAATGTTTATGAGCCGGACCATATGAAGCAACTTGGCTTTCGATACTGTGGCGTGGGAAGGTAAAGGATGAGGCCGGGGCAAACCGAAAAGGACTGGATCTTTGTCTCCGATGCCCATTTCAGCGGGAGAGAGGCCGAGGAGATTGGCGTCTTCCTTCAATTTCTAAATGTTCAGAAGGAGCGAATGAGCCACCTGGTGATCCTGGGCGACCTGTTCGAGTTTCTCTTTGGTTTTAAAAAAAAACCGCCCCCCCAAGATCTCTTTCCCTTCAAGGATTACCTTCCGGTTCTGGAAGGGATTCAAAATTTATATCGCCAGGGCATTTGTATCAAATATTTTGAAGGGAATCATGATTTCTTCCTCCAATCGTTTTTCTCAGAAAGGTTTGACATGGCCATAGAAGTTTTCCCTGAAGGGCATGAGGAGAGAGTCGGAGAAAGAAGGACGTTTATTGCTCATGGAGATTTATCCAATCCGAAACTCTGGGGCTACCGGATCTTTCGAAAAATACTGAGGAATCCATACACCTATGGGCTCATCGAAGCAGTGGGCCCGTCATTTGCTCGTCGTGTTGCCAGATGGCTCAGCCGAAGAAGTTATCAGAAAAATCATACCCTTCCGGCCTCCGGCCCGCCATCGGAATTTAGAAATTATGCCCATCAGAAATTTTTAGAAGGGTTTGATATGGTGATTCTGGGTCACTCCCATTTCCCAGATGAAGCCGAAGAAGAGATGGATGGGAGAAGGTGTCTCTATTTCAATGTGGGGGACTGGATGGAACATCGTTCTTTTTTGAGGTTTTCCCCCCCGGACCGGGTTGAATTGGAGAGGTGGAGAGGGTAAGAGGTCAAAAGATGTAGGGATAAGGAGATTAGGGAGGATCGAATTTAGATTGGTAAAACTGGAATAGGGTGTTTGATAGGGGATGGGTTATGAGATATAAGGCAGTCTTTCTGGATCGAGACGGAACCGTTAATGAAGAAGTGGGATATTTGGATCAGCTTGAGAAATTTAAGCTTCTTCCCCGCGTGGGGGAGGCTATCCGGCTGTTAAACCGAAACGGTTTTAAGACCATCGTGGTTACCAATCAATCGGGCGTGGCCAGAGGGTATTTTCCTGAGTCGTTTCTCTTAAAAGTTCATCAAAGGATGAAGGACCTTTTAAGAAACGAAGGAGCCTATCTTGACGGGATCTATTATTGTCCGCATCACCCTGAGGAAGGGGAATCCCCGTACCACCAAAAGTGTCGTTGCCGAAAACCTGAGACCGGTTTGATTGATCTTGTCATGAAAGAGATGAACATTGACTTTTCAAAGAGCTATTCCATCGGGGATCAAGAAACCGATATTGAATTTGGACGACGGATTGGAGTCAAGACCATTCTGGTGCTCACGGGATACGGAAGAGATCAATGGGAGATTGGGAAGGAGCGATGGACGGCAAAGCCGGACCATGTTGCTCCGGATCTTTACGAGGCGGTTCAATGGATTCTGAAGGAAGAGGATAGAAAGTAGAAAGTGGCAGAAGGAGAAGAGACCAAACATTAAAAAGGAGAAGACCGATGGCACTTAGCAAAGAGCTCTTAGATATCTTGGCTTGCCCAAAATGTAAAGGGGATATCTACCTCAATCAGGCTGAAGATGGCTTGATCTGCCCATCCTGCCGGTTGCTCTATCCAATCAAAGAGGATATTCCGATCATGCTGATTGATGAGGCGTTGCCTTATCAGGGGGAAGAATAATTAAAATAACCAAACTCCAAGCACCAATAATCAAATAAATTCCAACAACCAATGTTCAAAGTATGGTTATTGGAATTTGTTAATTGGTGATTTGTGGTCCTGCTCATTTCCATGTACGAGATTCAATAATGTTTGCACTCCCTCTCTACTTACTCATAAGACTATTTGGATTCTTCATCAATCTTCTACCGGAGAGGGTTGCCCTCTGGATCGGAAGGCAGGTGGGAAATCTGATGTACTATGTTGATCTGGAACACCGGAGGGTGGCTCTGGCGAACCTCAGCATGGCCTTTGGGGAAGAGAAGACTGATGCAGAACGGTATTCCATCGCCAGAAAGAACTTCCAGAACATCGGAATGATGGCCATTGAGTTTTTCCTGATTCCGAAGATGGATATGGAAACCTACCGGAAAAAAGTGGAGATTGAGGGACTCGATCAGGCATTGGCGGTTCTTGAACAGGGAAGGGGGGCGCTTCTTCTACTCGGACATTTTGGAAATTGGGAATTGATGGTTCCAATGACGAGGGTCATTCAAAGACCGATCCTTGCCATTGCCAAGCCCATCAAGAGAAATCGCTGGCTGGAGCGGTGGGTTATCCGTAGCCGAGAGAAGATCGGCCTTGAGATTATCCCACCGACCAATGCGGTTCCCAAAGTTTTGCAAGCGCTCTCAAAGAATTACCCTGTGGCGATCCTGTTTGACCAGAGAGGGAAACGAAGCAAAGGGATATGGGCGGAATTATTCGGTAGAAAGGTTCCAACCACTGCAGGCCTGGCCGTGATGGCCCTCAAAAGCAATGCGCCGGTTTTACCGGTGTTTATGATCCGAGAAGGATATGAGAAGCATCGCCTCATCATAAGAGATCCCCTTGATCTCATTCGAACCGGTCATTTTGAGCAGGATGTTAAGGCCAATACGCAGCTGTTTAACAACGTCCTTGAATCCATCATCCGACAGTACCCTGAACAATGGCTCTGGATCCATCGAAGATTTGAGAGAAAGTCCCGCCGGAGATAATTACCCCTTCAGTTGAAGGGTAAATCGTTTAACGGTGACGACGCAGATATCGAAGCAGGAAGCTCGATACTCGGAGTTCGGTAAAAAAAATTCCAGCTTCGAGGTTCGTCAATCGAGCCTCGATACAAGCTTGAACAACGACAAACGTTAATTTTAGCGAAACTCGTAACCGTTACCTTAACCTTCTGGGAGTGACTAACGGTGTTCCTCGTCGTGACAGTAAATACAGAGATTTTCCCAATTTGAGCCGTCCGGAGGGTTGTTCAGGTGATTCCCGTCTTTGTGATGGACCGTTAAGAGATGGCTGGTTTTATGATCAAACTCCCTTCCACAGCGGGCACAAAAGAGGCCATGAATTTTAAGGGAGCGTTCCCGATAATCATTCTTCCGCATGGAGATTTGCTGCAGTTCTCTCACGATCTCTTCAACGGATTTGTTCGGATCAGCCTTTTTCATCTGCCGGCGATGATGGATATGGAAGGTCTTCTTTCTCATGGGCATCCTTGTTCGGGCGAGGCTTCCCCATCAGGGGGCAATAAGAACCTGATCTCCAAAACGATCCGCGAGGGCTCTGGAAAGGGTTTGGGCGGCATTCTCATCAGAAAGCTCGACCATCAGTTCCCCCTCATCACCGACGACCAATCGTCCATGCAACTTTACTACTTGAGCAACCTCGGTGGGCTCCACAGTCCACCAGCCCCGCGTACGCAAAAGGAGCTCTTCTCCCTTGAGCGGTTGGGGCGTGACCAGGTCAATTCGGCGAAACCAGGCCTCCCAACCGATTTGGGCTGGAGTGCGTAGCACCGGACTGACCGGATCGTGATAGATGCGACATCGGCCGAAGAGTCGAAACCGGATCATTTCAATTTCTCCTGAAGAAATCTGGCAATTTTATCGTTTTCATTGGAGGGTGGAGCCGAAGTCTTGATCCCGCTCCATTTCAGGGCATGGGCCAGGCAATGCCAATAGAGATGAGAGGTTTCATCTTCACTGGAGACAATCCCTTTTTGCATTGCAATTGGCCAGAATTGCTCAAAGAGGTCACGGCTGTAATTGCGGGCTCTTCGGAGCCTCAGGTCAAAAGGAGAAATGTCTATGACACGGAGTAACTCTTTCTGCGTGTTCTCGAGGAGGCTGAAGATTCGGCGCATCATCTGGACATTGGGGTCGTGACCCCATTGATCATGAAAGGGCATGTTTGGTCTCTCCGATGTTGAAAACTTGATCAATCCCATTATAACTTTTTTTCTCTGTTCAGAACAATAGATGCAGGTTGTTTCAGGATAGGGAGTTTGTTATGAATAGAGCGAGGTGGTGGAATCTAAGGGTGAGACGGAAGAATGGGAAGTGGCTTTGATGCGCATCGTATTTCAATAAAACGGAGGTTGTAGATGAAACGGTATCTGATCATTGGAAACGGAGTTGCAGGGGCAAGGGCGGCGGTGAGGATCAGGGAAAAAGATCCAGAAGGGGAAATCGATGTTTTTACGGGAGAGGCCTATCCCTTTTATTACAGGGTCCGATTTCCAGAACTTGTTGCTGGAGAGGTGACTCCCCAAGAGATCACCATTCACACGAAGGAGTTTTATCAGGGTAAGAACATTTCGCTCCATTTAGAAGAGCCAGTGGTTGAGGTTCGTCCGGACAGAAGAGAGGTCGTCAGTGAAATTGGCCGGACCTACTCTTATGACTTAATGCTTCTGGCCACTGGGGGAAATGCCTTTGTCCCACCGATCCAAGGAAATGAAAAGAAGGGAGTGTTTACTCTCCGAACGATGAAGGATGCCATCGAGATAAAATCATTTTCCGAGAAGATCAGGCAAGCGATCCTCATTGGAGGTGGCCTGGTTGGATTGGAAATCGGAGGGGCATTGTTGAGGCGGGGGATCAAAGTGGCGGTGATTGAGCATAATCCAAGAATTCTTCCGAGGCAGATGGACCCAGAGGGAGCTCAGATCCTTCAGGCGAAGATGGAGTCCATGGGATTTACGTTTTTCCTTAATGGACAATCCGAAGAGATTTTAGGGAAGGAGCAGGTGGAAGGTATTCGGCTTAAAGATGGCAGAGTGGTGGAAGGTCAGATGGCAATTATCTCTGCAGGAGTGAAACCGAACATCCAATTAGCAAAGGAGATGGGGCTGGAGGTGAAGAATGGGATTGTGGTCAATGACCGATTAGAGACGCGAGCCGAAGGTATCTTTGCGGCTGGTGATGTGGCAGAGCATAAAGGCCGGGTGTATGGAATCTGGCCAGCGGCTCAGAGGCAGGGCGAGATTGCAGGTACGAACATGGCTGGAGGGAATGAAATTTATAGAGGTACGGTCATATCCAATACCCTAAAGGTAGTCGGTATTGACCTCACCTCTACTGGGGAGATTGATCCTGAAGGAAAGTTTGAATGTGTGGTCCGCAGTGATCGCGAGAATTGTAACTACTGTAAAGTGACCTTCAAGGAAGATAAGATCGTAGGTTGTATCCTGCTCGGAGATACCAGAGGGAAGAAAGAGCTGCTTGGGGCCGTTGAGAGGGGGGCGAATATGAAGGAGATCAAAGATTCCCTCTTAAAAGAGGGGTTCGATTTGAATCAATTGAAATAAAAAAACCCGCCAGGTTTTCGGCCTGACGGGTTTTAATTGGGTTAAGGTTTTTAAGGAGGAGGAAAGAGTTTTTTCTCTTGAAAAATAGTATACAACACCAACATTAAAAGAAGATTAAAATAAGATTAGAATTTTCTAATTTTTTACCTGCATCTTCCAATGAATAAAGACCTGGTACCTTCCTCCCCTTTGCTTAAAAATCGGAATCATTTCCTCCTTGGGGAAAAGAGAGTTGGAGGAGGATGGCTATTTTAAGGGATTTCAACATCTTATTGGGTCGCGGTCAATTCCTTCAACACTTCCACGTAAGTGGTGTAGGTAGTTGTATCGAAAAGAACAAATCTGACCGTTTTGATTTCAGAATGTTCTTTCAGATAATCCATCACTGTTTTTAAAGCCACACGAGAGGCCTCCTCCACAGGGTAGCCATAGACCCCAGTGCTGATGGAGGGAAAGGCAATCGAGGAGATGTTGTGTTTGGTGCAGAGTTCGAGACTCGTTCGATAGGCGCTCGAAAGCAGTTCAGCATCTTTAGGAGATCCAGAGTAGATGGGACCGACGGCATGGATCACATATTTCGCCTTCAAATTTCCTCCACTGGTCATGACCGCAGAACCCGTTGGGCACCCCTTATACTTTGCCTTCAATTCTTCCATAATTGCGGGTCCCCCCACCCGATGGATGGCTCCATCCACTCCACCTCCTCCTGCTAATCTCGAATTGGCAGCATTGCCAATTGCCTCTGTATCCTGTTGGGTGATGTCGCCTTGAACGATTTCTATTACGGGCTGGTGAACCATTGGCTTTGTCATCTCCTTCCCGTCTTTTTCATCGTTTTCCCTATAACGACAAGAACCTACAAGGAAAAAAATGTGTTTAGAGCATTTCGTAGAAAGATTTTTTCAGAAATTTAAAAGAGCTCACAAACTTATCGAAGATGTCAAAGGCAGCGGGGTCATAGGTTCCATCCATCGGTCTCCACTGGGTGATGTAAAAACCCACTACCCGGTCGCCCCGTTTGCCAAAGATCACTTTAGCCATGACCTTCTCTCCTCTAACGGGGTCTTTTCCTTCAACAGTCACTGCGAGTCCCTCTGCCCCCACCACCTGAACCTTCTTTTTTTCAAGAACCTGAAACTGGAGGATGGCATTGAAGAGAAATCGCTTGAAGAATTCTTTTTCTCTCTCTTCGAATTTGGTCGAGCAACCAAAAGGTTCTTCATCGTAGGCAAACGAGGTCATGGAGGGAAAGCGTCCGGGATCAGACCTTGTAAATCCAAAATTAATGTCATTTTCTCCCACCTCAACCCGAAGCAATTTCCAATCCGGCGGTGGTGGTAAAAACTCAAATTCATCCTCCCAGATCACTGTTCCCTGGGCGGTTAACCGATAGGGAACCCCCTTCTTCTCTGTTTGAAAGGTTGTACATCCGGCAAGCAAGGCCACCATTAAAAATAAACAAAGGATAAAGAATGTCTTTCCTTTCATGGTTTTCCTCCCGCGGCTGGATTTGATCGGCCCTCTTCGTTCAATTTTTTAAGGAAAAGGAGGATATCCTTATATTCCGGCGAACCATCCCTGACATAACGAATGATGCCTTTGTGGTCGATGATGATCGTCCGTCTGCTGAAAATGGGCCTACCATCAGGTTGCGCACCCACACTGACCCCCAGAAAAGAAGTGACATTGGAAAGAAGAGGAAAGGTTAAATCTAAATCCTTTGCCCAATATTTTAAAGTTATCACATCATCTCTACTGACGCCCAGGACCCGGGCGTTGAAGCGCTCATAGAGGTAGAGGTTCCTCTGATGGCCCTCCATCTCGCCCGTTCAGATGGGTGTATAGGCCGCAGGAAAAAAGGTGATGATCAGATGGTGTTTCCCGTAATACTCCTCAGCATAATTGATCACCCGATCCTGCGTGGAAGGTAGGGTAAAATTGAGTATCTCTCTACCTACGAACTCCACCTTTTTCTTAGCCATAGTTAGCGATGGCGAAAGAAAAAACAGCATAAGGGAAGCTAATAAAATTCCCTGATAAATAACCTTTTTTCTCATAAGACCCTCCTTTCTCTTTGCCCCGTTAGAATCCAGAAGACTTTCTAAAAAAAATTGTAAAAGGTTTCTTGCCCTTTTGCAATTTTAAAAATGGATTGAAAAAACCTTTAAAAAGGTGTTAAACATTATTTAGGGGAATGAAATGATTGCTTACGATCTCATCTGTTCCAATGGTCATCTCTTTGAATGCTGGTTTAAGGACAGCGCTTCTTACGAAGAACAGCAGTCTGCCGGCATCATTAACTGTCCCATCTGCAATGATACCCAAGTGGTAAAAACCTTTTCTCCATTTATGATTAAGAAGAGCGATGGAGAGAGGAAGAAAGGAGCAGAGGTTGCTCAGCAGGCGCTACAGATCATCCATGAGTATGTGGACAAACACTTCGAGGACGTGGGTGACCAATTTGCACAAGAGGCACTCAAAATTCACCACGGGGAGGCGGAAAAAAGAAACATACGGGGAACAGCGACCACCGAGGAAGAAGTGATTCTCAAAGAAGAAGGAGTTCAATTTGTAAAAATTCCCATCGTCAAACGGCTTCTCAACTGAGGCTCAGGGTTTTAGGGGGAGATGGACTTCCTGAAATTTTTCATCCCTGAAGAGTAGAATCTGAACCATACTACCTGCCTTAGCCGTGTCAAACATCTCTTCAAACTCCTGAATCCCCCCTACTTCTTTTGAGTTAATTTTAGTAATGATGTCCCCGGCCTTGATCCCGGAGGCTTGGGAAATACTCCCAGAAATCACCTCAGATACCAGCACTCCTTTTTGCCCCTTGAAATTGAAGTGAGAAGCCAGAGAGGGAGTGAGTTCCTGTATCCGGATTCCGTAGCGTTCTCCTCTCTCTTCCTTTTTAGACAAAGCAAACCCTTGTTGTTCCAAAATCTTAGAGGAAACAAGAATCGGGGCTTGCGATTTAAGTGCGAGGATGATGGCATCGCTCGGTCGGGCGTCAACTTCGATTACCCCTTTGTTCAAAATCAGAAAGAGGGTGGCATAATAGGTTTGTTCCTTCAGATCAACAATCTTTACTTCTTTTATCTTCATATGCGTCTGCGTCAGAATGGAATGGAGGAGATCATGGGTCATAGGCCTTGAAGAGGAGACTTGCCTTAGCTCCTTATCAATCGCATTGGCCTCAACAAGACCGATCCAGATGGGAAGCCCTTTTTTCTTATCCTTATCAGCCAGGATGACTACCGGGCTCTGACTCACAGGGTCAATCCTGATCCCCTTCACCTCCATTTCAATGAAGGCGGGTTTTTTCTCTTTCCCGAGAGTGACCAGTCCAAGAGAAGCAATCAGTAGTAAGATTAGGCCGATCAGAGTAAATTTTTTCATGTATCACTCCTCTTTTCAATCTTTTGTTGACTGAAAGACTTCTTTCTCAATATGGCCATCAGACCGATGATGATCTTCTGTCCTTCCCCTTTGGTCTTCGGCTTTGTGTCTTTAATGATGCGCTGGCAGAACGTATGGTAATGATCTTCCTCCCACCTCAGTTCATCAAGAAGATAGGAGATAAAATCGCTTTGGCTCTGGGTAATCGCTTCCTGACCACGCGGGCTGTCCGAAGGGATGAGTCTGCCTTTCGGGGCAGGGTGAAAGGGATGGGGGAGGAGACCTTTAAACCCCATCTCCTGAAAACGGTTCATCACCTTTTGGAATCCTTCTCTATCTAACTGGGCTGAACTCTCCACTCCTGCCACTGCTTTGAGAATCTGACGATAAGATTCTTCATCAAGGTGAAGGTCTTTCTTGGCTATATGGACAAGGGCCTTCTTTTTTCGTCCAATCGTCACAAACTCATTATAACTCAGATCACCAAAAAATAAAATTAGGGACACTTCCCCATTTTTCTTGACAATTCTTCATGCTTATAATATTTTCACCCCATGCCTAGGATAGCGAGAGTCTGTGCTATCAATTACCCTCACCATATCACCCAGCGTGGGAATAATAAGGAAACCGTCTTTTTCGATGATGAGGATAGAAAATTTTATTTAAGGATCCTTAGCAAATATCGTGACGAATGGAATTTCGAGATATGGGCTTACTGCTTGATGAATAATCATATACATCTTCTTGTAGTTCCCAGAGAAGAAGAATCTCTCGCAAAAGGGATAGGAATTACAAACTTGGTATATACACAATATTTTAATCGTCGATACAATAGAAGCGGAAGGCTTTGGCAGAACCGTTTCTTTTCTACGGTTATTGAGGAAGATACTTATCTGTGGGCAGTCGCCCGTTATATTGAAAATAATCCTGTCAGAGTTAATATAGTTAAGAAGGCAGAAGATTATCCTTGGTCAAGTGCGAGGGCTCATTTGTTGAAGACCAAGGACAGTACTCTTTCTGGTAAAAGCTGGTTGGAAGAGAACAAGATAAATGCCTACCTCGATTTTTTGAGGAAAGATGACAATTTGGTAGACAATCGGATTAGGAAAGGTACATCAACAGGTAGAGCTCTTGGACAAGAGGAGTTTATAAAAAGTATTGGGGATATAATTGGTCGGGGTATTTTTGTTAAGAGAGTTGGTCGTCCCAAAAAGGCGGGATAGCAAAAATAGGGAAGTGTCCCTAATTATGAAGATTGGTGTCCTTTCTGATACCCATTTGAGTGAACCGAGTTCGGAATTCAAGAAGATGATCGAATTCCATTTCAGGGATGTGGAAAAAATCTTCCATGTTGGAGATTTTGTGGACTGGTCTATACCCGAGTACCTTTCAGGGATCAGAGAGTTGATCGCCGTATGCGGGAATATGGATCCCTTTAAGATACGGGGGGCCTTTCCCCAAAAGAGGGTGATCGAATTAGGGAGATTTCGAATCGGTTTGATTCATGGAGGCGGGCCACCCTTTGGAATTGAATCAAGAATTAGAGATGAATTTGATGAGGTGGATGCGATCGTCTATGGCCATACCCATACTCCTGCCAATCATAAGGGCAAAGGGATATTCTTCTTTAACCCGGGATCTCCCACGCGCTCATTCTGGCACAGTGCTACCCTTGGCATTCTAACCATCGGTGAGAAGATCGAAGGCGAGATCATTAAGATATGAGCATGACCTATGAAGAGGACTTGGGGGAAAACTTTACCTCTTACCTTTCTCCATGTCCCCCGAGTGGTTCATCATCTATTGGCTTTTTCCATCGCTGCCACCAGGTCTTCAAGAGGCGGTCGCTTATTGATGTCGTGGACATCAATATAGTGGATGATTCCTTTCTGATTGATGACAAATAATGCCCTCTCCGATACCCCATCCGAACGGAGCACACCATACTTTTTCGCTACTGCTCCATGAGGCCAGAAGTCGGAAAGTACGGGAAACCAAAGCTTTCCCATCTGGTTGGTCCAGGCAAAGAGGGTTGGAATGTTATCTACCGTCATGCCAAGGAGGATGGCATTGTTCTGTTCGAATATATCTTTCATGATATTATAGCCTGGCCATTGGTCCGAGCAGACTGGCGTCCAGGCGGCAGGCACAAACGAGAGAACGACATTCTTCTTTCCCCGAAAACGGCTTCAATGTCACCTTGTTCCCAGCGACTGAAGGAAGCCTAAAATCCGGAGACTGATTTCCCACTTTTACTTTGAGCTTGCTATCCACTGGTTTAAGCGCCTTGACCTGATAGATATTTTCCTTGAAGGCATCCGATGCGGCATAGACCGTATGGGAAAGAAGAAGCAGAGTGAGCAGAACCATCATCCATAGACCGACCCGCGCTCTTTTATTGGGCATAACCATACCTCCTTATTGAAGCCCTGATACCTTAAGCACCAGGTCGAGAAATGGCTGAGCTCCGGGAAATCCGCCTAGCTGGGCGTGAACAATCTGGTGGGAACCATCCTCATTATTTTTTACGACGATGAAATATGGGGTTCGTACCTCTCCACAGGCTTTGTGAATTGAAAAGTCCTTGTCTGGAAAGAGCGGAAGTGGGACCTGGTATGTCTTCTTAAATGCATCCACCTCAAACTGAGTATTTCCAGCCCCTAACCCAATGATTTTGATTTTAGTTTTGAGATCCGAATGTTTGTCAATCAGTTGATAAAGTTCATTTTCCCTGGAGCATCCTTCTGGCAGTATGGGCAGTACATGCTGTAGATTTCAACAATCACTACTTTCGCTTTAATCTGTGGGATTTTGAAAAAACCATCCCCTGAAAGCCCGAGATAGGCCTTTTCTGCAGGGTTTTTAGGAATGGGAAGGTTGAAAGAGGGTAGGGTCTCACCTTTTTCTGGTGGTTTGTTAGCAGAGAAAACTGCTGACCTTAGTATGATAAGCAGAACTGCGACAATGGGCAGGAGACAATAAAATTTTTTCATCATGTTCTACCTTAAGTCAATTTTTTTAAGGCATTCAGAACGCTTTCGTAGTCGGGTTCATTTGTCAATTCTTTGACAGTCTGGATATATTGGAGAATTCCCTTTCGATCCACGAGAAAAACCGCCCTTGCCAGTAGCCTCAGCTCTTTTATCAAGACTCCATAGGACGTACCGAAACTGGCATCCCGATGATCAGAAAGCGTTTGTACCTTATCCACACCGTTTGCGGCACACCACCGTTTCTGAGCGAAGGGGAGATCCATGCTTATTGTTAAAATGACGATCTCCGATCCTAAGCGGCCCGCTTCTTCATTAAATTTACGAGTTTCCAGGTCACAGACTGGTGTGTCAAGAGAAGGCACTGAGGAGAGAATGCAGAT
>OGCL01000637.1_pt1 | contig 35594 bp, 33 predicted proteins | sample 1570041 | NCBI WGS metagenome assembly OGCL01 (sample SAMN06266162, study PRJEB24511) | hot springs metagenome | isolation source: Hot spring water | place: South Africa: Limpopo | collected 2015-06-22 | reverse complement strand
TGCAGGCCCATCATCATCATGCGGGCGACCCAGAAGAAGATGATGTCGAAGCCGGTGACGAGAACGTCCGTCTGGTAATATTTCGCCAGCTCCGGCGTGTTGTCCGGCCAGCCGAGCGTCGAGAAGGGCCAGAGCGCGGAGGAGAACCAGGTATCGAGAACGTCCTCGTCACGCGTCAGGATCTCGCCGGGTGCGAAGTTCTCAAGCTTCTCCTGAACCCAGGCCTTCCACGGGCCTTCATGGGCGAGGTAATGCTGGACAGCGGCGTCGAGCGCCTCTTCCTCGGTCTTTTCGACGAAGACCTGACCGTCAGGACCATACCAGGCGGGAATCTGATGACCCCACCAGAGCTGGCGGGAGATGCACCAAGGCTCGATGTTTTCCATCCACTCGAAATAGGTCTTTTCCCAGTTCTTCGGGACGAAGTTGGTGCGGCCTTCGCGAACGGAAGCAATCGCCGGCTCGGCCAGCGTCTTTGCGTCCGCAAACCACTGGTCAGTCAGCATCGGCTCAATGACGACGCCGGAGCGGTCGCCGAAAGGCTGCATGATCTTCTTGTTCTCGACGAAGGGCACATCATTGCCTCCGGCGTCCTTCACCGTGACGGCCAAGCCTTCGGCATTGATCGCATCGACGATGCGCTTGCGGGCCTCATAGCGGTCGAGACCACGATACTCGTCGGGAACGAGGTTGATGTCGTCGACCTCGGCTTCGTTCGGCAGATGGCCGGTCTTGGCAATCTCCAGAGCGCGCGCTGCATAAACGGCATAATCCTCGCCGTCGTCACGCATCTTCGCCTGGGTGTCCATCAGGCGATAAAGCGGGATCTTGTTGCGGCGGGCGACCTGGTAGTCGTTGAAATCATGCGCGCCGGTGATCTTGACCGCGCCAGAGCCGAATTTCGGATCCGGGTATTCGTCGGTAATGATCGGAATCAGGCGGCGATGCTCCTTCGGCCCGACGGGGATCTCGCAGAGCTTGCCGACGATCGGCGCATAGCGCTCATCCGAGGGATGAACGGCGACCGCGCCGTCACCGAGCATGGTCTCCGGACGCGTGGTGGCAATCGAGATGTAGTTGCGCTCTTCCTCGAAGGTGACGTTGCCGTCCTCGTCCTTCTCGACATAGGTGTAGGTCTCTCCACCCGCGAGCGGGTACTTGAAGTGCCACATATGGCCTTCAACTTCCTTGTTCTCGACCTCGAGGTCGGAAATCGCGGTTTCGAACTTCGGATCCCAGTTGACCAGCCGCTTGCCGCGATAGATCAGGCCTTCCTTGTAGAGCGTGACGAAGACTTCGAGAACGGCCTTGGACAGCCCCTCGTCCATGGTGAAGCGTTCGCGCGACCAGTCACAGGAGGCGCCGAGGCGCTTCAGCTGGTTGAAGATCAGGCCGCCCGATTCTTCCTTCCACTCCCAGACCTTTTCGATAAAGGCCTCACGCCCCATGTCGCGGCGGGTGACATTCTGGCCGTTTTCGGCCAGCTTGCGCTCGACGACCATCTGGGTGGCGATGCCGGCATGGTCCATGCCCGGCTGCCACAGCACATCCTTGCCGCGCATGCGCTCGAAGCGGACCATGATGTCCTGCAGCGTGTTGTTCAGCGCATGGCCCATATGCAGCGAACCGGTCACGTTCGGCGGCGGGATCACGATGGTGAAGGTGTCCTCGCCCGGCTTCGCGTTGGCGCCGGCGCGGAAGGCATCCGCCTCCTCCCAGGCTTTCGCGATCTTCGGTTCGACGGCGGCTGAATCATAGGTCTTTTCGAGCATTTTCCGACCGGATTTTCGAGTTCTGGATGTTGGGTTGTAAATAGGACAGCCCATGGCGAGTCAATAAAAAAGGCCGCTCTTGCGAGCGGCCCATGATCCCCAAAGGGAGTTCGATCAGCGTCGCGGACCGCGGGCGACGCGTTCGATTTCTTCCCGCACGAGGCGTTCGACCAGCGTCGGCAGGTTGTCATCCAGCCAGTCCTTCAGCATCGGACGCAGCATCTCCTCGGCCATCTCGTCCAGCGAGCGGCGTTCGCTGCCGTCAAAGGCGGCGGCCAGATCGGAGAAGGATCGCGACACCTGCTCGACCGTCGCAGCCGAAACCAACGCGGTCAGGTCGCGGCCCGCGCCTTCGCTCCTGGCGGGCATGTCGGGCTCGGATGCATTCAAGGCCTCTTCCTCGATCATGTCCATGGCCGGCTCCGGACTGACCGGTTCAGCCTGCTCAAGATGCACCTCGACCGTGGCGATCCTTGCCATTGGTGTCGCCGGGGCTGAAAACATGGGAAGCGGCTCTGCGACGGGGGAACGCATCACCGGCGGCATGACCGTCTCGGCGGGCTGAGACGCACGCAGTTCAGGCTGCCGCATTTCCGCCAGCCGCGCAGCCATCAGCGGTGACTCGGCGACGCGCATGTCGCGCGCTTCCGCCGCCGGCTCACGACGCAAGGAATCGGGCATAGCTGGCGTTTCGGAACGGCTCTGGGCCTGGACCGGACGCTCCATGCGTTCTGAGGCGGAGCGGACGCGTGCCGCAAGATCAGCCAGCGACACGCTTTTCGGCATGTCTTCCACCGGAGCCTGAGGTGTATCGCGACGCGTTTCGGCTTGGACCCGCGGGATCTCGCGCTCGAACATCGGGAAAGACGGGCCGGCATCATTGGCGGGGACGAACTCGCTTCCGTCGTAACCCGGGCCGACCTCGCCTGCGCCGTCCTCATCGGCAAAATCAGACGTATCCTGCGAAGGGCTTGCGCCATTCACCGGGTCATTGCTTTCGATGATCCGGCGGATGGATGCCAGGATCTCTTCCATGGACGGTTCACGCGCTACGCTTGGCTGAGCCATACTAATCCCCGTTGTCCTCAGAAACTGTCGGCCGGCGAGAATTTCACCGGGCTGATTCGCGCTCACCCTAGGATACGCGCTTGCCGAAAAAAATCACGCCATCAGAAGGAATTGCCGTGATGCACAGCTTTGTTGCGCAGGCGCAAAAAGGCCCGCTCGTGGCGGGCCCCTGTAAGCAACCTATTGTGGCGCGTCTCAGAAGACGAACTCAGCTGCCTTGCGGAAACCCGGCAGCGGCTTCACCGCCGCGTTGAAATACTCGGTATAGGAGGCGACGCCGCCGTTCTTGACGTAGAGACGCGCACGGGCAGCATTGCCGTAGCCAACCACCGCAACGAGACGGCCTCCTTCGCGCAGTTGCGACAGAAGGGCTTCCGGGAGTTCCTCAACCGCGCCGTTGACGAAGATCACATCGTAGGGTGCTTCGGCCGCATACCCGTCCTCAAGCTTTGCAGAGACGACGGCCACATTGTCATAGCCCAGTTCGGAGAGCTTTTCGGACGCCTTGGTCACCAGGGCCTCGTCGCATTCTGTCGCAACGACGGAGCCGGCAAGCAGCGACAGCAGCGCTGCGGTATAACCCGCGCCACAGCCGACCTCGAGCACCAAGTCATCCTTGCCGATCGCGGCCAGTTGCAGCAACTTGGCGAGCGGCGACGGTTCCATGATGTAGCGCGCCGGATTACCATTGGCGGCGGGCGCGACCAGCATGTCCTCGTCAATATAGGCAAGCGCCTTAAGTTCCGGCGCAACGAAGGCTTCGCGCGGCACCGATAGGAAGGCGGAGAGCACGGAATGGGACGTGACGTCCGTCGTCCTGATCTGATTGTCCACCATTTTGGTGCGTGCTGCTGCGTAATCCATCATCTCATTCGCGCCCCGTATCGACCGGCCATAGCGGCAATTCATCCTCGTGTCTTTAATTGCAGGCCGAGGCGCTTTCAAGCCGGTCGAGGGTCCGCGCACGAGAATATCGCGGCTGCGGCGCGACGCAGCCGCAAAACTGCGGATCAATCTTCGAGTGTGTAGCTCTCGGTTTCGCAGAAATCGACCTCGTCCCGGACGTCATAGAAGCTGTTGTCTTCGAAGACGGCCCGAATCTTGTAGACGCAGGCATCACTACCATCAGCGATCGTCAGCTTTCGTGACTTGCCACCGTAAAGCCCCTTCTTCTTCAGAAGCTCCGAGCGCGTGCCGCCGTCAACAGGCGTCGCGTAAAACTGGATGATCATGTTCGGGGTCTTGTTCTCCAGGGTGAAGGACAGGGTTTCGGCAAAGGCCGGCACAGCCGAAAGGCTCAGTGCGGTTGCGATCAGAAGAGAAAGAGGGCGGCGCATGGCAAGGGTTCCTGTTGACGGGAAACCTGCTCATGAAAGAGCGTCGGCCCCGGCGCAATCGCGCCAATCGGCCAAGATCGGGCACACCGGCGCTTTGGCCGGGATCGGCTCAAGTTTGGCCGATCGGTCGCTGGCCATCCAGGAGGCGCACAAGGGCGACCACGCTCGGCGAAATCAACTTTTTCAGGAAGGATCGGATGGAGGCCTCGCCCGGAATTGAACCGGGGTACAAGGATTTGCAGTCCTCTGCGTCACCACTCCGCCACGAGGCCATCCGGGTAGAAAAGTGCGTGTGGTGGCGCGGATTTAGACGCGTTACAGAAAATCCGCAAGACCCATTTTCTGAAATTGGTCCTTTTAATTTTCTGAAATGATGTTCGCGGTGAGTTCCAGCTCCGCCGTAGTTTCGCTAAACATCAATCTATCGAGGCGGCCCATGGCTAGGCGGCGTAGCGAGACGGGTTGGGGGGCCGGAAGCGATGTCTTTCACCATGCAGTTGATTTCTAACCACGGCTCCACCAACCCGATTGTTGCGAGGCTGACCCTACAAATTTTCGACTTGCTGAAATGGATCGACATTACGGACGATCAACAAAGTAGCCTCAGGGGAATGATGCACGAAGCCCAAATGCGGCTACTGAGGTGCTACGATCACGCGTTCCGCATCAAGAATGAAGAACGGGATCAGCTTGAACAACTGCAGTCGGGCACATCAATTAATCCGCGGAAGCTTCCTTACGTGATGAATCTGAACGCAGACGTCGAAGGGTTTGTCATGACAGCGACCCAATACCTGAGAGACCTAGTCCCGGCTTTCAACGAGCTTTGGGGCACTTCGTTGACGCCTGAAGCGAGCACGTTCTGGCGAAAACACGCCAGTCAAAGCGACGCAGAGAAGTGCATCACAAGGACCTTCGGGTCTGACCACCCTTTGACCTCGTTCCTCGGCACTAACGAGTTTTGGATTGCAGAATTGATCAAGCGGCGAAATGCCGTCGAGCATCCAGGTGGAGGGAGCGGGTGGCTTGTTCTGCAAAACTTCCGAATTGTGGGCCCGACTTTGGCGCATCCTGCCTGGGGCCGAAGAACGAAGACGGCCAAGCCAGTACTGGAGCCAGTTGTTCCTGCACTTGAGCAGCTTCTGTCGCGACTTTTAAGCTTTGGCGAAGAGCTCTTCGCGTTGGCGGTGATGACAAAACCGCGATGGGAACACGTTGTGGTCCGGGAAATTCCTGAAAGGGCCAGAAATCCGGCATGCCCAATTCGCTTTAGGCCTGAGCTCAACAAACAGATGTCTGCACGCCTGGAACGGGCTCCATCCGAACATTAGTTCGCTGCTCATGGAGCTATCAGTGGAAAGCACTGAGAACAGATTTTAAGTCTCTTGCGTCCCGCAGCGTCCTTTGTCCGCACGCGGACCATTTCAAACCCTCACGCGGAATGCGTCGGCCAGCGGCGGCGGTCGAGTTGTCGGGTCGCGGCCATCGTGCTTGCGGCATCTGCGAGCCGTTTCGGGTCTGTGATGCCGGATGTGTAAAGCCTGATCACCGCCTTGCCCACAGCCTCGCGGTGGCCGTCGTCAGAGCGGTCCATTTCCGCAGTCTCAGCGGCGCGCATGGCGAGATCGATAATGTGAAAATCTCTCGGCGTCAGAATCAAGGAACTCACCGCCTGCAAATATTGGTTCATCTCATATCGCCTTTCAGGGAACGAAACGGCGTTGGCCGTGTTCTGCATCCCGATCGAGTCTGCGCAGATTAATGAACTCTTAAGGGCGGGTCATTTCACTATGACATGTGCACCCGAATAACGCATGGCAGTCATTGACCGTCCGGCGGTCGATCAGTTGACTTGCGGCGGCTCCACCATACTGAGACGCGGCGGCGCCGGCGGCGCACTGCGGGCAGGTCGTGGGAGAGTATGATCAGCCCGAGCGGCAACATCCAGAATCCGAGCACGGGCAGGAAGCCGAGAAACCCGCCCCCGACCAGAGCCGTGCCGGTCACGATTCGACCGGTCCGCGATTTGGGCACGGGGATTTCGAGCCGTCCCAGCACCAGGCGTCCACGCGCATGGTCAAGGCGGTAACGGCGGTCGGGCATGCAGAAAACTCCTCGATTCAGGGGATTTCGGCCCCCTTACGGCGCATCAGCAGATGGTGTGTCCCCATATAAAAACAAGAGGATGACATTTTTTTTGAAAAACCGCTTGGCAAACGGAGCGCGCATCAGTATTACCCCGCTCACACCGCGCCAAGCGGCTGTTCCCTGGTAGCTCAGCGGTAGAGCATTCGACTGTTAATCGACAGGTCGCCGGTTCGAATCCGGCCCGGGGAGCCATCTCATTCCAAGGCCCGCGCCTCAACAGGCTGCGGGCCTTTTGTTTGGCGCCTCCGTGGGCCGCATCCCCTGGTGCGTCGCCCTTCATCGCGTTGGGGAACAGTCCGTTGACGCGAAATCCCCGGCGTCATAGCCTTTCTTACATTCGTCGAATGGGGGCCGTGCATGGACTGGAAGGGCATGTGCGAGGAAGCCGTCGAAATCTTCGGACAGGATATCGCGAAAAGCCTCGCGCGTTTTGGCTCGGCAATCTTGCCAATACTGCTTCTGCCACTCTTACTCCTTGGCTATTACGGGCTGAAACACCTCTACGTGACTGCCGCTCTTGCTGGCATCTTGATGATTTGCATCATCTGGCTACGTTTGCGCCTGGCAACACGCTACAATCCCGGACGCACCTTTATCCTGGCCTTTGAAGCGATCATCTGGGCAGGTGCTCTTTACGGCACAGGATGGGTGGCGGGACATCTGCTTTTTACGGTCGCCGGTTGGCAGGCCTAAGCACGAGAAACTTTGCGTGTCAGAGCACCTCCGTGGGACGCCAACTTACCGGTACCCATAATCCCGCCGAAACCCCCTCTTCACCTTTGGCTGCTATCTCGTTCCTCGAACGAAATGGCATGCAGGGAGGACGGCCGATGTGGCTCGAGCTTCACGATGGGGACGGTTTCCCCCTCTATATCAACATGGACAATGTGGTGGATTTCCGCTGGTACGAGCGGGAGGGCTATACCTGCCTGCTGACGACCGCGCCGGTCGCCGAAAAACTGCATCGCCTTTATGTGCGTGAAAATGCCCAGCAGATCATGGCAATGATCCGGGCCGAACAGGCGCGCTGCGCGACCCCTGGCCGATCCGCCGCCTGAGCATCCGGCAAACCGGATCAATGCGCGACCGGTTGCGAGTTTCGTGATCCTGCCGTGATCCCATCGCCTCCCCGCTTCGTATGGCAATGACAGCCAACGAAGAAGTCAGCCGCATGCCCCATACGCAATCCAGGACGCTTATCCTCTGGTTCCGCAAGGATCTGAGGCTTGCCGACAATGCCGCCCTCGCCACCGCTGTCGAGGAAGGCTTTCGCATTGTGCCCGTCTATATCCGTGAACCCGAAGCTGGCGGCACCGGGCCACTGGGCGCGGCGCAGGCCTGGTGGCTGCATCATTCGCTGCAAGCCTTGGCCGCCTCGCTTGAAATGATCGGCACGAAGCTCATCCTGCGCAGCGGCCCGGCCGAGACCGTGCTGTCAGACCTGATCGCGGATACCGGGGCCACCACCGTCTTCTGGAGCCGGCGCTACGATCCGCCGGGCATTGCCATAGACAAGGCGCTGAAGGCGAAACTGATCGGCGATGGCTTGGAGGTGCGCACCTTTGCCGGCCAGATCCTGCACGAACCCACCAAGCTCAAAACCGCTGCAGGCGGCAATTTTCGCGTCTACACGCCTTTCTGGAAAGCGCTCGACGGGTCTGGCGAGCCGCCCGAGCCGATCCCGGCCCCGACCTCCCTTGCCGCGCCAGAGCGGTGGCCAACAAGCGAAGCGCTCAAGGACTGGCATCTGCTGCCGACCAAGCCAAACTGGGCCAAAGGCTTCGAATCCCAATGGCAACCGGGGGAAAGCGGCGCGCAAAAACGGCTGGCCGAATTCATCGCGACCGGCCTCAAGGGCTATCGCACCCGTCGCGACTTTCCCGGTGAGGCGCATGTCTCGATGCTTTCGCCGCATCTGGCGCTTGGGGAAATCTCGCCAGCGACGCTCTGGCATGCGACGCGGGGCCTCTCCGACGACTATGCCAGCGAGGATTACATCCACTTCCGCAAGGAGGTCGTCTGGCGCGACTTCTCCTATCACCTGCTCTTCCATTTCCCGGATCTTGCGAGCAAGAACTGGAACGCCAAGTTCGACGCTTTTCCGTGGCATGATGCGCCGAACCTGCTGCAAAAATGGCAGAAGGGTCAGACCGGCTACCCGATCGTCGATGCCGGCATGCGCCAGCTCTGGCAGACTGGTTGGATGCACAACCGCGTGCGCATGATCGTCGCCTCCTTCCTGATCAAGGACCTGCTCATCGACTGGCGCGAAGGCGAGCGCTGGTTCCGCGACACGCTCGTCGATGCCGACCCGGCCTCGAATGCCGCCAGCTGGCAGTGGGTCGCCGGCTCCGGCGCCGACGCCGCCCCCTTCTTCCGCATCTTCAACCCGATCACCCAAGGCGAGAAATTCGACCCCGAAGGCACTTACGTCCGGCGCTTCGTGCCGGAGCTCAAGGACATGCCGGACAGGTTCCTGCACAGGCCGTTCGAGGCACCGTTGCTGGTTTTGAAGGAGGCGGGGGTGAGCCTCGGCAAGACCTATCCACTGCCGATCGTCGACCACGGCAAGGCCAGGGATGCGGCGATGGCGGCGTTTCAGGCGCTGCGGGGGGAGTAAGGTCCCTCGCCTCGGGTCCGGCCCCGTATAGAACGCGGCACCTGCCACAAACCACCGTTGGTGGGCAGTATTGACCGAATCGCAATTCCCAAGAAACCGCGCCGCTAACCCAATGCGAGCCATAACCAGTTGATATCGCCGGCTTTCCATCGACCGCATCGGAAAGATCCGATAGAGCGACCATGCGTCACGAGCAAATTCTGAGAGTACGAGAGACTAAAGCATGCATTTCAACAAGCTGACACTGCCAGCCGCCCTGACATCGCTGGCAATCGCGATCGCCACGCCCGTCGTTGCAAAGGACCTGCTTCCGATTGATCACGGACGCTATGTTCAAACCCAGCATGACTGTAGCGATCCAAAAGGGTCGATGCTTTTCATCTATGACGGTGAGAGTGTGAAGAGCAGCAAAACCACCTGCAAGCTGAGCAATGTGAGCCAATCCGGCAATGTCTCTCAATTCGATGAGAGCTGCTCCTATTATCACCGCTCCTGGAGCATTCTGCCGACGACGGTCACGGAGTACAAAAGCCGGCTGGAAGTGCTGAACAGGCGCGAATTCGTGCTGAAGCGCGAGAATGCGAATCTCGAAATGACTGACAACTACCGCTGGTGCTCTGCTGAGTAAGCCGGAATCTCGAAGACTGGGGAGCCGGCCTGACCCTGGCGCAGTGTCGGCCCTCCGAACGCATTTTCCTTGCCCCCGCCGCTGCGCGAAAAGCCATTCCTTGCCTTTAACCGTCCCGAGGCGGAAAAGACGGGTTCATTCCCGCGCCAGCCGTTTTGCCCGCATAATCTTGTCCAGAAGGACAAATTCGTGTGGTTTTCCGGTTTTCTTCCCCGCGCTTTTGGTTCTAGTGTCCGCGTCAGACAAAAAAGGCAGACATCATGGCATTCCATCCTTCCGTGCTCGAGGCGATCGGCAACACGCCCCTCATCCGGCTGAAAGGCGCCTCCCAGGCGACCGGCTGCACCATTCTCGGCAAGGCCGAATTCCTCAATCCCGGCCAGTCGGTGAAGGATCGCGCCGCCCTCTTCATCATCCGTGATGCCGAGCGGCGCGGGCTGCTTCGCCCCGGCGGCGTGATCGTCGAGGGTACGGCCGGCAATACCGGCATCGGGCTGACGCTGGTTGCCAAGGCGCTCGGCTATCGCACCGTGATCGTCATTCCGGAGACCCAGAGCCAGGAGAAGAAGGACGCGCTGAAACTGCTCGGGGCCGAGCTCGTCGAAGTGCCGGCGGTGCCTTACAAGAACCCGAACAACTACGTGAAGATCTCCGGCCGTCTCGCCGCCCAGCTCGCCAAGACAGAGCCAAACGGCGCGATCTGGGCGAACCAGTTCGACAACACGGTCAACCGCGACGCTCATATCGAGACGACCGCGAAGGAAATCTTCGAGCAGACCGGCGGCGCGGTCGATGGCTTCATCTGCGCGGTCGGCTCGGGCGGCACGCTGGCCGGCACCGGCATCGGCCTTCGCAACAGGAAGCCCGGCGTGAAGATCGGCATCGCTGATCCGGAAGGGGCAGCGCTCTACGAATACTACAGACACGGCGAGCTCAAATCCTCTGGCTCGTCGATCACCGAGGGTATCGGCCAGGGCCGCATCACGGCGAACCTCGAAGGCTTCAAGCCCGACTTCGCCTATCAGATCCCCGATTCCGAAGCACTCGACATCGTGTTTGATCTCGTCGAGAACGAGGGCCTCTGCCTCGGCGGTTCCTCGGGCATCAACATCGCCGGCGCCATGCGTCTGGCACGCGAACTCGGCCCCGGCCACACGATCGTGACGATCCTCTGCGACTACGGCAACCGCTACCAGTCGAAGCTGTTCAACCCGGACTTCCTGCGCTCGAAAAACCTGCCGGTCCCGGGCTGGCTTGAGAAGCGCGCCGATTTCGACCTGCCCTTCGAGACCGTCTGATATCCACCGAAAGCACCGCCATGACCACCATCGCCCTCTACCGCGACGATTTTTATCTCTCGACGGCGGAGGCGGTGGTCACGGCCGTGCATGAGGATGGCGCGGTCGAACTAGATCAGACCTGTTTCTATGCCGCCTCCGGCGGTCAGCCTGGTGATACCGGCTTCTTTGAACGGGAAGACGGCAGCCGGATCCAGCTCACTGAGACCCGTCACGGCGCGACGAAGGATATCATCCTGCACCGCCCCGCAGAGGGCGAGCCCCTGCCCTCGATCGGCGAAAAGCTCGTTATGCATGTCGACTGGCCGCGCCGCTACAAGCTGATGCGCATGCACACCGCCTGCCACCTGCTCTCGGTCGTCTGCTCCTATCCGATCACCGGGGCGGCCGTCGGCGAGGATGAAAGCCGGGTCGATTTCGACATGTCGGAGACCATCGACAAGGATCAGGTGACGGCAGACCTGATGAAACTCGTCAGTGAAAATCATCCCGTTTACCTGCAATGGATCACCGACGAGGAGCTTGCGGCCAATCCCGGCATCGTCAAGTCGAAGAATGTGCGTCCGCCCGTCGGCCTTGGCCGCGTTAGCCTTGTCTGCGTCGGCGAGAACTCCGCCGTTGACAGCCAGCCCTGCGGGGGCACACATGTTTCCGAGACCCAGGAGGTCGGTGCGATTCATATCGCCAAGATCGAAAAGAAGGGCAAGGAGAACCGCCGGTTCCGCATTCGCTTTGGAGCCCCGGACGCTTCTGCCTGAAGAACGTTACGGGAGAAGTGCATGTCCGGTGAAAGAAGCCGTTTCGTCGTCTCGGCGGATTGGGTCGAAAAGAACCTCGGGGCGCCCGGATTCAAACTTGTCGATGCCTCCTGGTACCTGCCCGCACAGGGGCGCAACGGCGCCGTCGAATATGCCTCCGGCCATATCCCGGGTGCGGTCTTCTTCGATCAGGACGTGATCGCCGACACCACCACCGGCCTGCCCCATTCGCTCCCCTCGCCGTCCTTCTTTGCCCAGGCCGTTGGCCAGCTCGGCATCTCCGCCGAGGATACGATCGTCGTCTATGACGGCCCCGGTTTCTTCTCGGCGCCACGCGTCTGGTGGATGTTCCGCGTCATGGGCGCGCGGCGCGTCTATGTGCTCGACGGCGGGATCGACGGCTGGAAGGCGGAGGGCCGCAAGCTCGAGACCGATCTGCCGGAACCCGCGCCGGTCACCTTCGAGGCGCAGTTCGACCGGGCAAAGATCACCTCCTTCGACCAGATGTCGGCGATCGCCGATGACGGCAACAAGCAGATTGCCGATGCCCGCCCCGCCGGCCGCTTCACCGGCGAGGAACCAGAACCGCGTGCCGGCATGCGCTCCGGCCATATGCCGGGTGCGCGCAGCGTGCCGGCCGCGTCGCTGTCGGAAAACGGCCGCCTGAAGGATCTCGCCACTCTGCGCTCGATCTTCACCGATGCCGGCATCGATCTCAACAATCCCGTTGTCACCAGCTGCGGCTCCGGCGTGACGGCGGCTGTCGTCACCCTTGCGCTCGAAAGCCTGGGGCATACCGACAATTCACTTTATGACGGCTCCTGGTCGGAATGGGGCTCGAAGACGGACACGCCCATCGTCACCGGCAAAGCTGACCCGCTGGGCTCGAAGACGTCCGGACCGCTGACCGCCCATGTCACCCGGCTGGAAATGACGGCGCCTCCGAAGTCAAGCCTGCCCGTGCCGGTCAATATCCAGACAGCCATCATGCGCACACATGAAATCCCGCTCTCCTTCTACCGCTTCCTGCATCGCCAGGTGGGCGCACGCTGGCACTGGTATGAGCGTCTGCGTTTGCCGGACGATCAGCTGAAGGCCATCATCCATGCCGAGAAAGTGTCGATTTCTGTTCTCTATGTGAATGGCGCGCCTGCCGGCTTCTATGAGCTGTCGCAGGAAAGCAACGATCTCGTCGAGCTCTCCTATTTCGGCCTCTTCGAACATGCGCTGGGGCTTGGCATCGGCAAGTGGTTCCTGCTGCAATGTCTCTATGCCGCCTGGGCGAGCAATCCGAAGACGGTGACCGTCACTACCAATTCGCTCGACCATCCCCGCGCGCTGCAGCTCTACCAGCAATTCGGCTTCTCGCCGGTCGGAACCTATGACGCCCTGGTCGATCCGATGACCGATCAGGAGCTTCTGGCGCTGATGAAGCGGGACGGATAAGCGGCCCGCTTTCCCAAGTGTCGATGCCAGGAACCTGTAGGTCTCTGGCGTCGTCAAGAGGGTTATTCCTTCTTCTTCAGCTTGACCGCACTGACACCGTCCGCTGTCTCGGCCTCGGCGCCTGCATCGTCGGCCACCTCTTCACCGTCGGAATCTCCAGAAGCCTGATTCTCGAACCAGGTGGAGATCAGTCCCGCATGGAAGGCGACCATCTCGTAGCAATAGGTGATCTCGCGGGTCGCAGGGTTCCAGAAGGCGTTCTCCGTGCCGCAGGTCTTGCCCGTGATCTTGATCCCATCCTTCAGATCATAGCCCTCCTCGAACACCGTGGCGACCGTCTCCAAGGCGCCTGCACTTTTCAGAAGATCGGCAAAGCCCTGAAGGTCCTCATTGCCGGCGGGTTCATAGGTAACCTCGAACTTGGTCTTGGCGCCCTCCTTCATGTTGGCGGCGAGCAGGCTCATCCAGCTGTCCCGGGCCTTCTGATATTCGAAGACGCATTCCTGGCGGCGCTCTTCGGGAAACTCCAGCGAATCCGCAAATTCCTTGAAGAACTCGGCGTTCGCTCCGGTCATCATGCAGACGATGGCATAAGCGCGCTGGCGGTCGAGCCCATGGGTGCCCATGAAGTCGTCTTCCTGCGGTCCATCCGCCTTGGCCTCATCCAGGAGGAACCAGCCATCGGCTGCATCCTGCATCGTGGTGTAGATCTCCTCGTCCTCGGCGCCGAGCAGCAGTACGGAAGAGAGCGCATCGACGGCATCCTCCTCGCGACCGAGCACCGGCAGGTTGAATTCCGAGACCAGCATGTGGCCAGCCTCGTGGAAGAGGATGAAGATCGCATTGTTGACAACGAATCTCTGGCCTTCATCGATCTGCTCTTCGGTCAGTTCGACCGCCCGAACGGAGGTCGCCGGCTGGAAAAGACATGCAGCGGACAAGGCCAGTGCGGCCGCTGCGGCAGACTTGTAGGAAATCATGGGAGCCCCCTCACCCTGTATTGGACACCGCATTATCTAACGCAGAGGTTAAGCGAGAAAGAAGCGCCATTTTTGACGGGAATACCCCGTCGAGACGCATCACTGAGAGCCGGAAAAGAGGTGCACCCGAAACTGCGGCAGGTGATGATGAACGCCTGCTGACAGTCGGCTTCAGTTGCAATTCATCTGCGACATGCCAAAGCTGATCCCAACACAAACTGAAAGGGAGAAGATGCCATGCAAAGACGCTTGTTTCTGACGTTTCTGGGTGGCGCGCTGGCAGCGCCCGTGGTCGGCTTTGCGCAGGAAGCACCGTCCGAGGAGATGATCCTGCGGCGGCTCGATGCCGCCCCGCAGAGGCAGATTCCGCCACAGAACCGTGTCACGATCAACGAGTTCAAGCGTCGCCCCGAACTGCGGCGCGCAGCGCCCTCGATCGACATTCAGGCGATCAACTTTGCGACGGGCTCGGCCGAAATTCCGCGCTCAGAGTTCCGCAAGGTGATGCAGATCGCCCGCGCGATGGAGCAGTTGCTGCGGCGTCGGCGCGGCGTGCGTTTCCTGATCGAAGGTCACACCGATGCCGTCGGCTCGGCCTATTCCAACCAGATCCTCTCCGAACGGCGTGCCGCTTCGCTGAAGATGGTGCTGGTCCGCGAGTTCGGCATTCCGGCTCGGGTCCTCGAAACCGTCGGCTATGGTGAGGATTACCTTCTGGTGCCGACAGAGCGGGCCGAATGGCGGAACCGCCGGGTGACGCTGCGCCGGATCGACGACTTCATCCGCTGAGCACCGGCCTGCACAGGGGCTTCTTAGCTGGAGCCCCTGCCATCACCGACAAGAAGAAGGCGCCCCGGCATCTGCCGGAGCGCCTTCTTACCTTGGGGAAGGTCGTTTGCCTTACGCGACGTTCAGCACGGCTTCCGGAGCATGCGCCGGATAACCCAGAGCATCCGCCACCGGCTTGTTGGTGATGCGTCCCTTGTGGACGTTCAACCCGTTGCGCAGATGGCGATCTTCGGCAATGGCGCGCAGACCACGGTCGGCGAGGGCCAGACCATGAACCAGCGTCGCATTGTTCAGCGCATGGGCGGAGGTGATCGGAACGGCACCCGGCATATTGGCAACGCAGTAATGCACGATGCCGTCGACTACGTAGGTCGGGTCGGAGTGGGTGGTGGCATGCGAGGTCTCGAAGCAGCCGCCCTGGTCGATCGCGACGTCGACGACGACGGCGCCCTTCTTCATGCCGGACAGCATTTCGCGGGTGACGAGCTTGGGGGCAGCAGCGCCGGGAATGAGGACCGCGCCAATGACGAGATCGGCCGAGAAGCATTCCTGCTCCAGCGCGTCGATCGTCGAATAGACGGTGTGGACACGACCGCCGAAGATATCATCGAGCTGGCGCAGGCGTGGCAGCGAACGATCAAGGATCGTGACGTCGGCGCCGAGGCCGACGGCCATCTTGGCGGCATGCAGGCCGACCACGCCACCGCCGATGACGGTGACCTTGGCGGGGAGCACACCCGGCACGCCGCCGAGCAGGATGCCGCGGCCGCCATGGGCCTTCTGCAGTGCCGTCGCACCGGCCTGGATCGCCAGACGACCGGCGACTTCGGACATGGGCGCCAGAAGCGGCAGACCGCCGCGTTCGTCGGTCACGGTTTCATAGGCAACCGCCGTAACGCCGGAGTCTATCAGACCCTTGGTCTGCTCCGGATCCGGTGCCAGATGAAGATAGGTATAGAGGATCTGGCCGTCGCGCAGCTGCACCCATTCGGAAGGCTGCGGCTCCTTGACCTTGACGATCATGTCGGACTTTTCAAACACATCCTTGGCCGAGGCCGCGATCTTCGCGCCAGCGGCGATGTAGGCGTGGTCGTCGGCGCCGATGCCGGCACCCGCACCCGTTTCGATCAGGACATCATGGCCATGGGCCACATACTCACGCACCGCACCGGGGGTCAGGCCGACACGATATTCATGGTTCTTGATTTCCTTCGGGCAACCGACACGCATCAAGCGTTCCTCTCTTTTATTCGCAGCCGCAGCCGCTTTGTTTCAGATACGGAAATTCAAACATTCTTGGCGCAAAATGTCCTTGCAAAGTGATGCCTGCGGCGCGACAGAATTCGAAGATTATTGCGCTCGAAAACTGAAAAACGGAGAATTCTGCGAATGGCGGAACTGGATGCCATTGATCGTGCCATTCTGAAGGCACTGCAGGAGAATGGCCGCATGACCAATGCGGAGCTTGCCGAAAAGGTGGGCCTGTCACCATCCGCCTGCTCGCGTCGACACGACATGCTGGAAAAATCAGGGGTGATCAGCGGCTATCACGCCCGGCTGTCGCACAAGGCAATCGACTACAAGATGATGGTGATCGTGCACATCTCGCTGTCGGGACAGTTCGCAAAGACGCTCACCGAATTCGAAGCCGCCGTGAAACGCTGTCCCAATGTGCTCGTCTGCTACCTGATGTCGGGCGAATACGACTATATCCTGCGCATCGCGGCGAAGGATCTGGAAGACTATGAGCGGATCCATCGCGACTGGTTGTCGGCGCTGCCGCATGTCGTGAAGATCAACTCAAGCTTTGCCCTGCGCGAGATCATCGAACGTCCCAATGTGGGACTGTAGGCAAAGGAAATAACCTTATATAACGTATTTTAGATATTATTTTTAGCAGAAGACAATTGAGGGGAGCTATGGTCGCTCAACAGTGCGGATAGCCGATGTCCTCTCCTGCGGCAGCAGGGCTCGGGTATCCATTGGACCACAAGGCTTATCCATGGTTTGGCAAGAGCGTCTTACACACTTTTTGATGATCCGCTCTGACCGCCAGGTCCTGGTGGTCTGCGTCTGGGTGACGGTGCTTGCGGTTGCCGTACCAGTCTGCGTCCTCGGCAGCGTGTTGTGGGCAATCGGTTTGGTCCAAGCAAGCCCAACCATTGCCCTCATGTACCTGGCGCCAGCGGCACTTATCCCATTGTTGATTGCGGCGCCCCTTTCCCTTTTTCTCGCCAGTGTTCTGCGACTACTTACTGTCACGATAGAGCGGCTGGACAGCCATATCCGCCTGGATTCGCTCACCGGCGTGCTGACGCGTTCTTATTTCATGGCAAGTCTGCGAGAGGCATCGTCTGCGGGCGGCAGTTTTCTGATGATTGATGCCGACAAGTTCAAGGCCATCAACGATACCTTTGGCCATGACGTGGGCGATGCTGCGTTAAAATGCCTTGCCGATGTCCTGATGGCCAGCCTGCCAAAGTCAGCGCTGATCGGGCGGCTGGGAGGTGAGGAGTTTGGGGTCTTTCTGCCCGGCCAATCCCAGTCGTCCGCAGCCGAGACGGCATGGGTTGCCTGCTCTGCGGTTCGTGAGCGGGGACGCATGATTGCCGGGGAAGCGGTCCAACTGACGGTCAGTGTCGGTATCTGCGAACACAATGGCGGCAGGCTCTTGGAGCAGACGATGAAGTCGGCCGATTCTGCGCTCTATCTGGCAAAACGAAGCGGCCGCGATCGGGTCGTCGTCAGCGATCCATCGCCGGGCTACGGCTCGCAGAAGCCGGACTCTTCGACCACTATTGATGAACTTGCTTGGCCGAGCACCACCGTTCAGTGACGGCTCAACTAAAAGATATACGAGGGAAGCATGAGCACAAATATCGATATGGATGTTCGCAAATCTCCGCGTAGCCGTTGCCGGCTCGACAGCAAGATCCGCTATTTCAAGCAGGAAGCCGATGCGCGAGTGATCAATATCTCCCGCACCGGGCTGGCCCTTGAACTGGCAAGCAAGTTGAATGCCGCCGCCGGTAGCCAGGTGGTCATCGAGAATGAAGATATCGGGCATCTCGAAGGCGTGGTGCGTTGGAACTATGGCGGTCGGATCGGCATCATGTTCCGGCCAAACAGCAACTCGATCGCCAAAGTTGCTGCCTATTTCCGTAACTTTCATCAGGAAATAAGGCCCGTATTGAGGGGCTAAGGGCCTGCAGACGTCAGGGCTGTCGACGATACCCGCCCCATCGGCGAAACAGCCGAACTCTCCTGCGGGATCGCACACATCCGATTGACCATGGCCAGATGCCTTCGAAGCGGCTGGCCATGATTTGATAGGTTTCGTTTGCTACCCCGACACTGGTCATCTTCAGTGTTCCGATCTCGATGGTACAGGGCTGGCCCGTGGGCCGCGACTGAAAAGCCCTAGGAGTAGTCGCGCAGATCACCGCCTATTTTCCCAACGTCCACCGCGACCCGTGAAACCTGATCCCGAGCTAGATCAAGCCACGGCAACGTCTCACCCCTGTCATTTTACAGGTGCATGCATCGCGAAAGCGACTTACGCTTCGTCGTTTTCAGCACCAGTTGACCGTGAGGCCCTCATGCCGTCTTTGCTCAATCTTCACCCCATCTCTCGCCGCTCGTTCCTTAGCGGCATCGCCGCCTCGGCGGCGCTCGTCACGCTCCACCCCTTCGCCGCTCGCGCCAATGGCAATCAGGCGCATTTGCGGCTGATGGAGACCACGGACATCCACGTCAACGTGATGCCCTACGACTACTACGCCGACAAGCCGAACGACACGATGGGGCTTTCGCGCACGGCAAGCCTGATCGACGCGATCCGCGCCGAAGCCGGCAACTCGATGCTGATCGACAATGGCGACTTCCTGCAGGGCAATCCGATGGGCGACTACATGGCCTATCAGAAGGGGATGAAGCCCGGTGACGTACATCCTGTCATCAAGGCGATGAACGTGCTCGGCTATGATTGCGGAACGCTCGGCAATCACGAGTTCAACTACGGCCTGGACTTCATGTTCAATACGCTGGCCGGCGCCCAGTTTCCCTTCGTCTGCGCAAACCTGACCAAGGGGCAACTCGCCTCCGATGCGAAGCAGGATCCGCTCTACTTCAAGCCCTACCACATCATCGAAAAGCAGATCCGCGACGGATCCGGGGCCACCAGCCCGATCAAGGTCGGCTTCATCGGCTTTGTGCCGCCGCAGATCATGCTCTGGGATGCGAAGAACCTCGAGGGCAAGGCGATGACGCGCGACATCCTGCAGGCGGCGCGCGCCTGGGTGCCACAGATGAAGGAGGATGGCGCCGATATCGTCATTGCCCTCTCCCATTCCGGCATCGACGGACACGGCGAGAGCGAAGGCATGGAAAACGCCTCGCTCTATCTGGCCGGCGTCGAGGGCATCGACGCGATCTTCACCGGCCATCAGCATCTGGTCTTCCCGGGCCCCAAGGACTTTGAGGACGTACCTGGTGCCGATGCCGTGAAGGGCACGCTGCTCGGCAAGCCTGCGGTCATGGCCGGTTTCTGGGGCTCGCATATGGGCCTGATCGACCTGCTGCTCGAAAAGGACGGGTCGAGCTGGAAGATCGTCGACTTCACCTGCGAGGCACGGCCGATCTACCATCGTGACGACAATCGCAAAGTCGTGGCGGACGTGAAGGACAAGCCGGAGGTCGTCGCCTCGGTCGCCGCCGAGCACCAGGCAACGCTCGACTATGTGCGCACACCCGTCGGCAAGACGTCGGCACCGCTCTACTCCTATTTCGCCCTGGTGGCCGATGATCCCTCGATCCAGATCGTCTCGATCGCCCAGTCCTGGTACATCAGGCAAATGCTGAAAGACGGGCCGCACAAGGACCTGCCCGTCCTGTCTGCTGCCGCCCCGTTCAAGGCCGGCGGCCGCGGCGGCCCGGACTATTTCACCGACGTGCCCGCCGGCGATATCGCGATCAAGAATGTCGCCGACCTCTATCTCTATCCCAACACCATCCAGGCGGTCGCGATCACCGGCGAGCAGGTGAAGAACTGGCTCGAGATGTCGGCCGGGATCTTCAACCAGATCGAAAAGGGCGCGAAGGATGCGGCCCTCATCAATCCGGACTTCCCGTCCTACAATTACGATGTCATCGATGGCGTGACCTATCAGATCGATCTCACCAAGCCCGCCCGCTATGACAAGGACGGCGTTGTCGTGCATCCGGAATCGAGCCGCATCGTCAACCTGCAGTTCGAGGGCAAGCCGATCGATCCGGGCCAGACTTTTGCGGTTGCGACCAACAACTACCGCGCCGGCGGCGGCGGCAAGTTCCCGGAGATCGCCTCCGACAAGGTGATCTTCGTCGGCCCCGACACCAACCGCGACATCATCGTCCGCTACATCGTCGATCAGGGCACGATCAATCCGTCCGCCGACGGCAACTGGTCGTTTGCCCCGATCGGCGACACCACCGTCACCTTCGAAACCGGGCCGAAGGCACGCGAGCATCTGGCTGGCTTCACCGGCGCGAAAATCGAGGATGCTGGCGAAGGTGCGGATGGTTTCGCCAGGTTCCGCCTGACGATCTGATCAGGGGCGGCGAGCAACAGGCGTGGAATCGATTCAAGCAGTTGAATCGATTCCTTAAACCGCCTTCGCAAGCAGCGGCGCTGCTTCGGCGGGGCAGTTCGACAGCTGCTCCTCGAAGGCCCGGATCAGCCAGGTGCCGGCCGGCCCAGGCGGATTGTCGGTGCGCCGGATGGCATAGAGATTGTAGGATCCCTGTTCATAGGCGGGCAGGTCGAGATGCACGATCCGGCCCCTCGCGAGGTCCTCGCGGATGATCGAGGCCGGCAATCCGCCCCAGCCGAGGCCGCCGCGGATCAGCTGGTGCTTCGTCGCCATGTCGCTCACCCGCCATGTCTTGAAGGACAGGACGTTGAAGTCACGGCCGGAGGTGAGGTCGGAAGCGTCGCTCACGACGATCTGCGTTTCCTCGCGCACATCCTGCAGCGTGAGCGTGCCCCGGCGCTGGGCCAGCGGATGGTCGGCTGCGGCTGCCGGCAGCAGGAAATTGTGCCCAATGCGGTCGACGATCAAGGTATCGTCCTGACGGGTCGGCGCGCCGCCGATGCCGATCGTTGCCCTGCCGCTCATCACCAGCTCGACCAACCGGCCGAGCTCACCCACTTCCAGCCGCAGCGAAACCGAGGGAAACTGCCGCTGGAAGTCGCGCAGCACCGCCAGCAGGGCTCCCGTCGGCACAAGCACGCTGATGGCGATCGACAGCTCGGCCTCGAGGCCCTGATGCATGCTGCGGACCTTGGCCCGCATCACCTGCAGGTCACCCACGATCCGGCGGGCATCGGTCAGCATCGCCCGGCCCTCCTCGGTCAGCCGTGGCTGGCGCGTACCGGTCCGTTCGAAAAGCGAGACGCCGAGCTGGCTTTCGAGATTGCCGATCGTGTAGCTCACCACCGACTGGGCCCGGTTCAGCTGCCGGGCCGCAGCAGAAAAACTGCCGGCATCGGCAACGGCGAGAAAGACCTGCAGCTGGTCGAGGGTGGGGTTGGCATCCATGGCGCTCGGGCATCCATCCAGTTATTCGATATGATCAATCTAGATTATCACAGTTTTATCGATGCGTGCTCGGGCATAGATGCATGGCAGGCCTGCTCCCAAGGGCCCTCCAACATCCGAGGTACTGCAAATGTCTTCCATCCTTCTCGTCACCTCCAGCCCGCGCGGCTCCGAATCCCTCTCCAACGCGATCGCCACCGACCTCGCCGAGAAGTTCGCCGGTGAAACCGGCACGCTGGTTCGCCGTGACCTCGTCGAAACCCAGCTCGACCATGTCGACGGCACTTTCACCGCTGCCATCCGCAAGCCGGCTGACGCCCGCACCGCCGAAGAGGCCGAGGCTGTCGCTCTCTCCGACAAACTCGTCGCAGAGCTGATGGCCGCCGACACGATCGTCATCGGCACCGGCCTCATCAACTTCAACATCTATTCGTCGCTCAAGAGCTGGATCGACCACATTGCCCGCGCCGGCCTCACCTTCAGCTACACCGAGAACGGCCCGGTCGGTCTCGCCAAGGGCAAGAAGGCCTATCTCGTGCTCGCCGCTGGCGGCATCTACTCCTCCGGCCCCGGCGCGCCGATGAACCATGCCGAACCCTACCTCAAGACGGTTCTCGGCTTCCTCGGCATCGAGCTGGTCGAGACGGTCTATGTCGAAGGCGTTGCCTATGGTCCGGAAGCCGCCGAGAAGGCCGTTGCCTCCGCCAAGGCCAAGGTCGAAGAACTCGCCCGCGCCGCCTGATCGTTCGCTTGAACAACGGAAGCGCGACTTGGCGGTCGCGCTTCCCACGGTTCACCAGCCGCAGCCGGTCTATCAACCACCGGCAGCGAGTAATGCGGGGCTTTTGGCCTCGATTTGAACCAGTCGTTTCTCGCTATGGGTGCCCAGCCGGGCAATCTTCTTCAATTCTGCAACGACATTGTCGACCACGGCGCGCGCGACGCCGCCAAGCGGCTGTGGCCTGCCCAACAGATAGCCCTGCAATTCGTCACAGCCGGCGGCGCTCAGATAGCGGGCCTGCTCGACCGTCTCCACGCCTTCCGCCACCACCCGCATACCAAGACCGTTGCCGAGGTCGATGATCGTGCGGACGATGGCGTCAGCGCTTTCTTCCGTGCCGAGTGCCGAGACGAAGCTGCGGTCGATCTTGATCACGTCGAAGGGGTAGCGGCTCAGATAGCTGAGCGACGAATAGCCCGTGCCGAAATCATCGAGCGCGATCCTGAGACCCAGCGTCTTCAAGTGCCCCAGAATCAGGCGCGCCCGCTGGTCGTCGTCTATCAGCACGCTCTCCGTTATTTCCAGTTCAAGCTGATGCGCCGAAACACCGGAGTCGGTCAGAGTGACTTCAACCGTGTCCAGGAACTGCGGATGGCGGAACTGGACCGGTGAAACATTCACACGGAGGTGCAGGTGCTCGGGGAGCGCCTTTGCCAGCCGGCAGGCCTCGGCGAGAACCCATTCCCCGAGATCGATGATCTTGCCTGAAACCTCTGCGACCGGAATGAAATCGCCCGGCTGCACCATGCCACGTTCCGGATGGTTCCACCTGACCAGTGCCTCGTAACCGACAACGGCACCGTCGCGCGCGGCGACCCGCGGCTGGAGATAGAGTTCGAACTCGCCACGCTCCAGGCCGCGCTCGATATCGGCCTCCAAGGCGCGGCGCTTCTCGATCAACTCGTTCATGCCCTTGCGGTACGAGCGGAAGGTGTTCCGCCCGGATTTCTTGGCATGATAAAGGGCCACGTCGGCCCGGCCGATCAGTTCGTCCAGCACATCCGCATGCTCGGGACACAGGGCGCCGCCGACGCTGATGCCACATTTGATGCGCTCGCCCTGCCCCGTGTCAAAAGGCTGGCGGAAGGCTTCAATCAGACGGCGGCTGACATCCTCGATCTGCGCCTCGAAATGGCAATTGCCGAGAATCACCGCGAATTCGTCGCCACCGAGGCGGGCTGCCATGTCCGATGGACCGATGATCGCGCTCAGACGCCGTGCTGTCTCGCGAATAACCTCGTCGCCGGCCGGATGGCCGTAGAGATCGTTCACATCCTTGAAGTGATCGAGGTCAACCAGCAATACACCGCAGCCCCATCCCTTGTTGGCCTGGGCGACGTGAGTGGCCAGTGTCTCGGTAAAGAGAGCCCGGTTGGCGAGCCCGGTCAGCGGGTCGTGCTCGGCCAGATGGCGCATGCGACCCTCCACAGCCTTTCGCTCACGCAGATCGACCAGGCAACTGATGCGAATGTGGCGGCCACGGTATTCGATATTGCGGCCGCGCGCCTCAATCGGGATCGCCGTCCCGTCCTGGCGCACGATCTGAAACTCCCGCGACATGTCGGGCGCGGGGTTCGGATCATCGATGAGAAGCCGACGACCCGCCTCATCGACGATGTCGAGGATCGAGGTCCCGACAAGATCCTTCATTGATCGACCGGCCAGCACCTCGAACTGCTCGTTTCCATCGATGATCATGCAGTTCTCGTGCATGACAATCGCCTCGAACGTGGCATTGGCAAGCGCGGTTACCCGGTCGGCCTCCTCCTGGTCGCGGATCTGTGCCTCCAGCGCACTGCGGCCACGCTCCTGCTGCTGGATGTTGTCCATCAGGCTGTTAAAGAGCCGCGTTAGTTTTTCGGCCTCGTCACCCGGATCGACCGCCAGACGATCGTCGAGATCCGCATTTCCGGAAACCAGCTTCGACAGCGCGTCCTCGACATGACCGACGCCCAGCCGGGTTCCGTGTTCGGCAACATTGAGACCGATATCCTCGACTTCCGGCGTGACACGGATCGGCACGAACCTGTCGAGCGTCCAGAAGAACGCATAACCGAGACCGAAGGCCCAGTAGAAGTTGAGTGCCGAACCGAAAACCTGGATGTAGAGCTGATCGAAGCGGCTGCCTGCGGGCAGGTTCTCAACCGGTGCGAGAAAGGCGAGCGCCACGGTACCAGCGACGCCGGCGAAAGCATGCGCGCCCACGGCACCAACGGCGTCGTCGACCTTCAGCTTTTCCTCGACATACTGATTGCCGTAGAGCGCCACGAGCGAGCCCAGTGCACCGATCAGCAGGGCGCCGCCGGGCTGAAGGATATGGCAGCCGGCCGTGACGGCGACCAGAGCACCAACCATCCCGCACAGGGCCTTTTCAGGCAGCACCACACCATCCTGCTTCACACCGATGACATAGCCGAGGCAGGTTCCCATACCGCCGGCCAGCACCGTATTCAGGATGATCGGAGCGACATCGGCATTGGCCGCCAGAGTAGAGCCACCATTGAAGCCGATCCAGCCGAAGAACAGGATGAGGCCCCCGGTTGTCGACAGCACCGGGTTGTTCCCAGCAATGCGGACGGGCCGGCCGTCATTGTCAAACCGCCCTCGCCGCGCGCCGATCACAAGGCAGGCCGCCAGGGCAATCCAGCCACCGGTGGCGTGGACGACGGTCGAGCCGGCGAAATCGATAAAACCGAGATTGGCGAGGAAAGCACCGGAATTGGGACCAATCGCCGTGCCCCAGACCCAGTGTACGAAAATCGGATAGATCAGCGTCGACAGGACAATCGAACCGAGGACATAGGCCGAGAGCGTCATCCGCTCGGCAATGGCACCGGAGACGATGGTGGCAGCCGTGCCGCAGAACATCACCTGGAAGACGAAGAAGCCGGCGAGCCAGCTGTCGAGATCCTGCAAGAGGAAGTAACCAGTGTCGAAACCAACCGGGATCACACCCGAGGTACCGAAGGCGAGCATGAAGCCGACGGCAGCAAAACCGACTACACCAAAGACGAAATCGAGCAGGTTCTTCTGCGCGACGTTGATCGAATTCTTGGACCGCACCATCCCGGCTTCGAGAAGCAGGAAGCCCACCTGCATCATCATCACCATGCCGGAGGCGGCCATTAGCCAGGCGAGATCGGCGGAAGCCTTGGCAACTTGCGCTGCCTTGGCAGCGGCGACCTCTTCGGCGGCCAACGTCGGATCCGCCACGAACAGGGCAGCGCCGACCAACAGCAAAGCAAAACGACGGTAATGGGAAATGCAATACGCAATATTCACTTGTACGACCCGAGCAATATCTCGGCGCCAGTGTTGCGCTGCACCATTAACAATCGGTGACCGCAAAGAACCAATTCTTCGCGGTAATCCGATAAAGGTCAGACGATTCGCGTTTCTTCCCCATCCGCGAAGAGCGACGGGCCGTTCTGATCAATGATCTGCTGCGCCTTGCGGAAGGTGCAGTCGACCGCGTCATCGACCGACGTGAAGACATCGGCCCGAATAAACTTGCGCTCGAGAACGCGGCCATCCACCGTCTTTTCGATCCGCCCCGCCAGTCGCAACTGGCTGCCTTCGCGTATCGGTTCGGCATGAATGACGCAGTCCTTATAGGTCTGCGGCTCGGCCATCGGCTTGGCAGCGCTCGCGGAAGAGGCTCCACCGGTGAACATTGAGAGAATGCTGGACAGGATCGACATGGTTTTCCCCTAGCACAGGCAGAGCCCACGAGGAAGAGCGCGGGACGTGGCTTTCCGTGGCGGATCAGAGTGCTAAGTTCGGCGGGGTCGGAGGGAGGATATGGGGATGCGGACCATCATGGGCTTAGTGCTTGTTGTCACCACTGTCGCGGTCGTGGCCCTCGTGGCGCTCTACAGGATGCCACCAGAACTGGCGCTGGAGCGCGAGGCGAGGATCGCTGCCACGACAGGGGCGGACGCGCTCGAGGCACAAATCGCGACCGACGAGGCCACGGTCGGCGCCATTCGGGAAGGCCTCGCCAAACAGATTGTCTGGGCGAACCCAGCCGAACGCCAGAAGACGGCGATATCGGTGATCTACGTCCACGGTTTCTCGGCCTCGGCTGCCGAGGTTCGTCCCCTCCCCGATCTTGTAGCGCAAGGGCTTGGCGCCAATCTCTTCTTCACGCGCCTTGCGGGCCACGGCCTCAATGATCCCGACGCCCTGGGCCTGGTGACCATCGAGGACTGGGCGGACGACATTGGCGAGGCTCTGGCGGTCGGGAAGTTGCTCGGCGATCAGGTCGTGGTCATCTCGACCTCCACCGGCGCGTCGCTCGTCACCTGGGCACTCGGACGTCCAGCCCTTGCCGACAGGGTCGCGGCATCCGTCTTCCTCTCGCCGAACTACGGGGTGCAGGCGTCCGGCAGTTTCCTGCTGACCGGCCCCTTTGGATCGCAGATCGCGCGACTGCTTCTCGGCGAGAGGCGCGGCTTCGAGCCGATCAGCCCGCTCAACGCGCACAACTGGACGACCGACTATCCGGTGGAAGCGCTGATACCGATGGCTCAATCCGTGCGGCTCGCAGCCCATACGCCCGTCGAGCAGATCCGCATCCCCGCGCTCTTCATCCAGTCCGCAGACGACAAGGTGGTTCGGCCGGACCGGACAGCCGCACTTGCCAGCCGCTGGGGCGGCCCGCATGCCGTAATCGATCCTGGTCCCACGGGCGATGCCAACAACCACGTGATCGCCGGCGATACCTATTCGCCCCAAACCACCGAACCGATCGCGCGAACGATCCTGAACTGGCTCGGCGAGCAAGGCATCAGATGATCAGGTTGGCAAGGATCTCGTTTTCGGTGATGTCCTCGAAGCCAAGCCCCGCCTGATCGAAACGATCAAACAGTTCGGCGAAATTCTCTCGCTTGCCCGTCTCGATGCCGATCAGGATCGAGCCGAAATTGCGCGCCGATTTCTTCAGATATTCAAAGCGCGCGATGTCGTCCTCGGGCCCAAGCAGGTTGAGGAAATCGCGCAAAGCTCCCGGACGCTGCGGCAGGCGCAGGATGAAGTATTTCTTCAGTCCCGCGTAGCGCATGGCCCGCTCCTTGACATCGGGCAGGCGTTCGAAATCGAAATTGCCACCGGAGACGACTGCGACGATCGTGCGGCCGCTCAAGGCCACGCGCGGCAGAAGATCAAGGGCTGCAAGCGCCAGCGCGCCGGCCGGCTCCAGCACTACGCCCTCGACATTGAGCATGTCGGTCATGGTCACGCAGATCGCGTTCTCCGGCACGATCAGCACCTGGTCCGGGCGGAAGTCCTTCAACGCTTCAAAATTGTGGTCGCCAATGCGGGCAACGGCCGCACCATCGACGAAGTTGTCGACCTTGGGCAGCGTCACCACCTTGCCCGCCTCTAGGCTCTTCTTCAGGCTCGGGGCACCGGCCGGCTCGCAGAAGATCATCGCTTCCGGCGAGACGCGATCGGCCATGTAGCCGGTCATGCCGGAGGACAGTCCGCCACCGCCGACCGGCATCACGACGAGATCAGGCGTCACGCCTTCCGGCAATTGCTGTAGCACTTCGGCTGCGACTGTCGCCTGCCCCTCGATGATGTCAGGATGATCAAAGGGCGGCACCATGTAGCCGCCGATCGCTTCCACATGCTCACGGGCCGCCTGATAGCACTGGTCAAAGATATCGCCGATCAGGCGGATGGTGATGAATTCCCCGCCGAAGATGCGGGTCTTGTCGATCTTTTGCTGCGGTGTCGTCACGGGCATGAAGACGACCCCCTGCACGCCGAAATGGCGGCAGACATAGGCGAAGCCCTGGGCGTGGTTGCCGGCGGACGCGCAGACGAAGGTGGTGCCGGAAGGGCTGTCGGCGACAATCTTGCGGAAGAAGTTGAAGGCACCGCGGATCTTGTAGGATCGAACCGGGGTCAGATCCTCGCGCTTCAGATAGACATTGGCGCCGTAGCGGGCGCTCAAGTGCTCGTTGAGCTGCAGCGGTGTTTCCGGAAAGAGGCCACGCATCGCCTCCAGCGCTTCGTCGACTTGACTGGGGCTCACGTCGCCCTCCGTTGAATTTTTGACCGAGCCCCGCTATGGCATAGACATCGGGCAGAGACAAAGCCTCTTTGCAGTGCAACAGACGGAAGTCGTTCCTTGAATACCAATCTGCTCCGCTCCGTCGTCCACATCGCCGCACTCTGCGGCCTCTATCTGTCCACGGCCATGCTGATCCCGGCGATGGTCGATCTCTATTACGGCGACCCCCACTGGTCCGTCTTCACCGTCTCCGCAGCCATGGTCGGCGGTCTTTCCGTCACGGCTGCGATGGCGACGCGGGGACCGCCGCCGGCTTTTTCCAAGCGCATGGGCTTTCTGCTGGTCAATGTGCTCTGGGCTGCCTTCTCTCTTGTCGGCGCCATCCCGATCTATTTCTCGCAGCTTGATCTGAGTTTTGCCCAGGCGCTGTTCGAATCGGTCTCGGCCATCACCACCACCGGCTCGACCGTTCTCGTAGGGCTCGACGACATGGCACCGGGGCTGCTCGTCTGGCGCTCGCTTCTGCAATGGCTGGGGGGCATCGGGATCGTGGCGCTCGGGCTGTTCGTTCTGCCGTTCCTGCGGGTGGGTGGCGTCTCCTTCTTCAAGATGGAATCGTCCGATATCGGCGACAAGCCATTCGCCCGCATCGCGACCTTCACACGTGCCTTCGTCGCGATCTATGTGGCGATCACCCTGATCTGCATGATTGCCTACGACGTTTTCGGCATGAGCCATTTCGACGCGTTCAATCATGCGCTGACAACGATTGCCACCGGCGGCTTTTCCACCCATGACGCGTCCTTCGGCTATTTCGACAGCAACGCACTGCGCCTGATCGGCACGATCTTCATGACGCTGTGCAGCCTGCCCTTCTCGATCCTGATCGTCTTCTTCATCAAGGGCCGTCTGGATGCGCTGCGCGACCCGCAGATCCTCGTTTTCCTCGGCTATCTCGGCGCCTTCGCGATCACAGCGGCACTCTACAATCACCTGCGAAACGGCATCGAGTTGCCACTCGCTCTGTCGCATTCCTTCTTCAACTTCGCCTCCATCCTGTCGACCACCGGTTATGCCAGCCAGGACTACACGCTCTGGGGACCGTTTGCGGTTGCAGCCGCCTTCTTTGCCACCTTCATGGGCGGCTGCTCCGGCTCGACAGCCGGCGGCATCAAGGCCTATCGCTTCGTCATCCTGTTCAACATCATCATGAACGGACTGAAGAAGCTGATCTATCCGAATGCCGTCTATTCGGTCCGCTATGGCAACCAGATCGTCGACGCCGACACGCAGCGCGCGGTCTTCCTGTTCTTCAGTGCCTACATGTTCATCTGGGTGATCGGCAGCCTTGCCATGGCGCTCGCCGGATATGAATTCTCCACGGCAGTCTCTGCGGTGATCACGGCACTTTCGAATGTCGGTCCGGGCATCGGCGCGCTGATTGGCCCGGCAGGCAACTTTGCCACCATGCACGATCCTGAGCTTTACATCCTGTCGCTTCTCATGCTGCTCGGCCGTTTGGAAGTGCTGACCGTGATGGTGCTGCTCGTGCCGATGTTCTGGCGCTCCTAGTCTCCGCTCTTCGTGATCCCGGATCGGGCTGCGGGTGCTTGACGCGCCGTCCCGCTTTTTCTCACACTCCCCTCATGAATTACGGGGAGAATCACGTGCAGCTGAAACACACCGGACCGGCCAATGGGTTCAAGGCCGCGCTGATCGGGTCCCTGCTGATCTCGGCACCGGCCACGGCCGGCCCGCTTCTCGACGCGGCGATCGAGGCGGAGCGGCTGGCGGCGCAGAACGATCCGCGCGGCGCCTTCGAGGTGATCCGCTCAGGCGTGGCCGCCTTTGCCCAGACCCTGCCGCTTTCCGTCTCCCGCGCGGTCTTCGTCACAGAAGTCCCCACGGCTTACCGCGCCTATACGCCGAAACCGGAACCGGTCTTCTTCACCGGCGAGAAGCTCGTGACCTATGTCGAGGTGACGGGTCTCAAATGGCAGCCGGCTTCGGACCAACAGCGTCAGTCGCATTTCACCGTTGATCTCGAACTGACAGACGACAAGGGCAAGACACTGGCGCTGCAGAAGGAGTTCGGCAACTTCACCTTCACCAGCCTCACCGACGCGGTCGAGGTCTATACTCACCTCACGCTCGACATCACAGGCGCGAAACCCGGCGCCTATGTGTTGCGCTATACGGTCAACGATGTCATTGCCGAGCGCTCCACACCCTTCGAGCTGCCGTTTACGCTGAAAGACAAGGGTTGAGCGCCTAACAAGCGCTCAGCCGATCCCTCTCAATTCGCCATGGTCGAGCGATGCGCCCAGCCGGTCATGCGCTTCTCGATCCAGGCCATCAGCGCATACATTGCAATCCCCTCGACCGCGAGCATCAGCAGGCCGGCAAAGACCAGCGGCACATTGAACTGGCTCTGGGCGGAGCTCATCATGTTGCCGAGGCCGTAGTTCGAGGCCACCGTCTCCGAAACGACAGAGCCGACGAAAGCGAGCGTGATCGCGATCTTCAGCGAACCGAAGAAGTAAGGCATGGAGCGTGGGATACCGACCTTCAGCATGATGTCGAGCTTTCTGGCGCCAAGGGCCCTCAGCACGTCCTCGGTCTCCGGCTCGATGGTTGCAAGCCCCGTCGCGACGTTGACGACAATCGGGAAGAAAGAAATCAGGAAGGCGGTCAGAACCGCCGGGACCGTGCCGATGCCGAACCAGATGACGAGGATCGGCACCAGCGCCACCTTGGGGATCGCATTGAAGCCGATCATCAGGGGGTAGAGCCCCGCATAGATGGTTTTCGACCAGCCGATGAATAGGCCGATCCCCAGCCCCGCCACCACCGCGATCAGGAAGCCGAGCGTCGTGGTGTAGAGCGTCTGCAGTGAATTCTTCCAGATCGGCGACCAGTATTGCACGATGGCCTCGAAGACGCGCGTCGGCGCTGGCAGCAGCGTCTGCGGCAGGGCAAAAATGATGACCGACAATTCCCAGATCACGAACAGGCCAAGCGTGTAGAGGAAGGGAGCGGCGCGGACCCAATTGATCCGCTGGACAAGTGGCTTCACCACCGGCCGTGTCGGGACTGTCTCGATCGTCACGCTCATGCCGCCACCCTCGCCTTTGCGATTTCGCCATGCAGCACATGCACCATGTCGTTGAACTCCGTCTGATACATCAGCTCCAGATCCCGCGGCCTTTCGAAGGGCACGGCGTGTTCCTTCACCACCTTGCCCGGCCTTGCGCTCATCACGAAAATACGGTCGGCGAGGAAGACCGCTTCGCGCAGGTCATGGGTGACCAGCACAATCGTCACGCCTTGGGCTGCATGCAGGTCGCGGATCACGCACCAGAGCTCCTCGCGGGTGAAGGCGTCGAGCGCACCGAAGGGCTCGTCCAACATCAGGAGTTCCGGCTCGTGGATGAGGGCCCGGCAGAGATTGGCGCGCTGCTGCATGCCGCCCGAGAGCTGCCAGGGAAACTTCGATCCGACCCCCTTCAGACCGACGATCTCCAGCAGCTTCTCGGCCTTTTCGACATATTCTCGTCTGTTGGCCCGCAACCGATGGCGATGCTTCTCGACGATTTCGAGCGGCAGGAGGATGTTCTCGAGCGTCGTTCGCCAGGGCAGCATGGTCGGGTTCTGGAAGGCCATGCCGACGATCGAAACAGGCTTAGTCACCTGCTGGCCGGCGACGATGACCACACCCGATTGCGGGATGTGCAGCCCCGTCACGAGCTTCATCAGGGTCGACTTGCCACAGCCAGACGGCCCGACCACGGCGGCGAACTCGCCCTTGTCGACGCGCATGGTGAGGCCCGACACGGCCAGCGTGCCATCCGCGCCGCCATAGCGCATGTCGACATTGTCGATGGAAACGAGGTGGGACATGAGGGCTCCGGTCAAAAAGGGGATTTCCCAACCTCCCCTTGAGGGGGAGGTCGCTGCGAAGCAGCGGGTGGGGTGATTTCGCGAAAGGGTCACCCCACCCCGAACCTGCGGTTCGACCCTCCCCCTCAAGGGGAGGGTGTTACCATCAAGGCAGCATCCGCTCTTCCTTGGCCGGCAGGAACGAGGCGTCGAAGACCTGCTCGGCCGTGACATTGCCCTTGAGCCCCATCGAGACCTTCAGCGTTTCGATCGAGGCGGACAACCGCTCCATGTCGACACCGCCAAAGCCGTTTTCAACCACATAAGGCGTCTTGATGTTCATGGCATTGGCCATGTCGAGCCGTTCCTTCTCGATCTCGGGATTGAGCGTCTCGTTGCGCTTCAGGACGGCGGCAACACCCTCTTCCGGATTGGCGACGGCATCGGCGAAGCCCTTGGCGAGCGCCTTGAGGAAGCCCTTGACAGCCTCCGGGTTCTCCGCGGCAAAGTCTGTGTTCACCAGCACGCTGTTGCCATAGAGGTTCAGGCCATTGTCAGCCATCAGGATGGTCGCGATATCGTCGGCGGCGATTCCTTGCGCCTTGAGGTTCAGGATGACCGAGAAGGCAAAGCCGAAGACGGCATCAACGTCCCCCTTCGCGAGCATCGGCTCGCGCACCGGGAAACCAATGCTCTCGATGGTGATGCCGCTGTCGTCGATGCCGGCAACCTGCTTGAAAGCCGGCCACTGGGCAAAGGCGCCATCCGGCGGTGGCGCACCGAGCTTCTTGCCCTCGAGCGACTTCGGATCTTCGGTGACGCCGAGCGATTTGCGACCGACCACCGCGAAGACCGGCTTTTCATACACCATCATCACGGCCTTGACCTTCTGGCTCGGATCCTCATCGAGGAACTTGATCACCGAATTGATGTCGCCGAAGCCCATCTGATAGGCACCGGTCGCCACGCGCGGGATCGCCTCGACCGAACCATTGCCGGAATCGATCGTCACATCGAGGCCTTCCGCCTTGAAGTAGCCCTTGTCCAACGCCAGCAGGAAGCCTGCCGCCGGCCCCTCGAACTTCCAGTCGAGCGTAAACTTGACGGCGGTCTCGGCATGCGCATGACCGACCGGCAGCGTGACGCCGGCCATGAGCCCGGCTGCGAGAACGGCCGCGGAAAAGAGACGTCTTGTGATCATGGATTTGAGCTCCCCTTGTTTTTGATGCAGCGCATCAAAGCAGGAAACGACGGGGCCGCAAAGCAGAAAATGCTCAAACTTTCGTCAATTGTGGATCTGCACAAATTTGGCGCATCTCAGCAAGATCTGGAGCGGCTAGCGATGGTCCCCGAGCCGGAGGTGCTCCGGCTTTTCTTCCTCCTGTGCACGAGGCATGCAATGTTGGAGACGAGAGCCATTTGCATCTTGAAATTGTATCCGTTTTCGAGATGCTGTTCGCCAATGGTCTCTGTTCGTTTTTGAAAGTTCTTTATGTTTGGCTATTTGACCGGCTTGCCTGCCTTTCTTTCCTATTTCGTCAGCGGCCTTGGGTGTTTTGCAGCATTTGCTTTGATCTACACGTGGATCACGCCCCATAAAGAAACCCGGCTGATCAGAGAGGGCAATCTTGCCGCCGTCGTCGCCTTCCTGGGCGCCTTGATTGGCTTCAGCCTTCCGCTCGCGTCCGCCGCCGCGCATTCGGTGAGCCTTGTTGATTTCATTATCTGGGCTGTGATCGGCATCGCCCTCCAGGTGCTCGCCTTCTACATCGCGAATCTCACCATGAAGGATCTGCACAGCAAGATCACCGAAGGTAACGTCGCGGCTGGTCTTTGGAGTGGCGGGATCGCGGTCGCGATCGGCATCCTGAATGCCGCCTGCATGACCTATTGAGGCTCGGTTATGCCCAGACGTCTGATCGGGGATCACCCTTACCTCGCCTTCGGAACCATCGCGGCCACTGCCTTTCTGCTCCAAACCTGCAGCAAGGATCAGCCTCTCGTCTTTACCTCTGCCGACCAGTGCCTGACCTCCGACATGGATCCGAGGGTCTGCAGGGCAGCGGCCGAGGATGCCAAGCAGGACCGCCTCCTATCCGCGCCACGTTATCGGAACATGGCGGCATGCGAGATGAGTTACGGTGCGCGCAATTGCCTGGAGCACGCCGGAAACTCGGTGCCGAACAATCCGGATGGCCAGCCGGTGTTCATCCCGAAAATGGCAGGCTTTGTCCTCTCCTCCGGGATCAAGAACCTCGACGACTACCACGCGTTCCGGCGAAAAAAAGAAGAGGAGGAGGGCTCCTCCTCCAGCGGGACAACGGTTTACCGGAACACATCAGGACAGACGGTGACACCCTTTGCCGAGAAGCGCGGGGGAGAAAAAGGGACCGCAGCTGAGAGAGCAAACGACCCGAAGCAATTCAATGTGAAGACGCAAGCGGCAAGCCGAGGCGGCTTTGGCGTCCGCCTCTTCTCGGGCGGGTAAGATGCAGCGCTTGTCCATGCCCGCGCGCCCGGATTGGCGTGAGAGAGCCAATGCCGTCGGGTTTGGTTTTCACGAGATGTATGGCGTCGACGACGCCGCCTATTGCTTCGAACTGACGGAAATCGAGAACCAGATCGAGGGAGCCAGCGAGGAACTTCACGCCATGTGCCTGGATCTGGTTGGCGAGGTCGTCAGAAGCGAGCAGGCCCTCGATCGACTGGCCATTCCGCGAGACTTCCATGATGTTGTCCGCAGATCCTGGGAGCGGGGGGATCGCCATCTCTATGGCCGCTTTGACCTCGCCTATGATGGGAACAGCCCGGCGAAGTTGCTGGAATACAATGCCGACACACCGACGTCGGTGTTCGAGACGGCCTATTTTCAGTACAATTGGCTGACGGACCAGATTGCTGCGGGCAACCTTCCGCCGGATACTGATCAGTTCAACTCCGTGCAAGAGTGTTTGATCGAGGCTTTCGGCCAGTTCTCGCGCGACAGGCTCTTCCATTTCGCGGCGATAACGGACAGCGCCGAAGACCAGGGCACCGCCGCCTATCTGATGGATTGCGCCATTCAGGCGGGCCACCGTGCCCAGTTTCTCGATATTCGCGACATCGGCGGCGACGACCAGGGACGCTATACGGATCTGCAGAACAGGGTCATTGACCGCTGCTTCAAGCTCTATCCCTGGGAATTCATGTTTCAGGAAACCTACTCGGCGCAACTCGCCGACCACAGCGGCGTCTTCGTCGAGCCGGCATGGAAGAGCGTGCTGTCGAACAAGGGATTGCTGCCCCTGCTCTGGCAGCGCTATCCCGGCCATCCCAATCTGCTGCCGAGCTTTTTTGCCGATGATCCGGCGGCAGCCGATCTGCGTGACTATGTCGCCAAACCTCTGTTGTCGCGCGAAGGCGAAAATGTCCGACTGTTTCGCGCCGGCCAGGAGGTTCTGTCGACACCCGGGGACTATGGCGCCGAGGGTTATGTGCTACAGGCCTATGCGCC